>ERZ1027236.700-NODE-700-length-9875-cov-3.886965_pt1 | contig 9875 bp, 9 predicted proteins | sample MGYA00519265_ERZ1027236 | MGnify/ENA primary metagenome ERZ1027236 (study PRJEB26926, sample SAMN06164642) | human gut metagenome | biome: ENVO:00009003; feature: ENVO:2100002; material: ENVO:00002003 | host: Homo sapiens | place: USA | collected 2012 ... | reverse complement strand
CTCCTGCCACACTGGGAACCGGCTTGATGTCGTGATTTTTGCCGTGAAAAACGCCCTGCCGGAAAGGGGCAGGACGTCGTGTACATTCATGAATGATATTATAGTGGAGTGACGCAGGATTTACAAGATTTGCATTGCATCAACATTTACGAATTTTTGCCGCAAGAATTGGTGATTTTGCTTATTCCGAGTAATGCGCAAGGAACTGCTTGGTGCGCTCCTCCTGAGGGTGGTCGATGACCTGCTTGGGATCGCCCTGTTCCACGATGAAGCCGCCGTCCATGAAGATCACCTGATCCGCTACGTCCCGGGCGAAGGCCATCTCGTGAGTGACGATGATCATGGTGGTTTTCTGTTCCGCCAGACCACGGATAACCTTCAGCACCTCGCCGGTCAGCTCCGGGTCCAGCGCAGAGGTAGGCTCGTCAAAGCAGAGAATATCCGGGTGGAGCGCCAGTGCCCGGGCGATGGCCACCCGCTGCTGCTGACCGCCGGAGAGCTGCCGGGGATAACGCTTGTCCATGCCGGTAAGCTTTACCAGAGCGAGCATGTGCTCCACCCGCTCACGGATCTCGTTTTTGGGCAGCTTCTGGAGCTTCAGACCAAAGGCCACGTTTTCAAAAACCGTCATGTGGGGGAACAGCGCGTAATTCTGGAATACGAAGCCAATCTCCCTCTTGCTGGCGGGAATGCCATTTACTTTTTTGCCATCTATGTATATGTCCCCTGAGTCCGCGGTCTCGAGTCCTGCAAGTATGCGGAGGATAGTGGTCTTGCCGCTTCCACTTGGACCCAGAAGTCCGATGAGCTTTCCTTTCTCAATGGAGAAACTGACATCATCGGATGCCCTGTAATCTCCAAATGTTTTATTGATGTTTCTGAGCTCTACGTATGAATGTGTATCTGCAGGTGTATTCATATCATATACCTCCCTCTTTATTTCCTCTGTGTTCAAGTATGTTTCTAAGTATCAGTATGATGACTGCCATGATGACCAGTATGGACGACATGGCAAAGGCTCCTGTGAAGTCAAATGCCTGGTACAGCAGTTCGATATAGAGTGGCATGGTGTTGGTGAGTCCTCTGAGATGTCCCGAGAGAACTGACACAGCTCCAAATTCACCCATGGCCCTTGCGGAGCACAGTACAATTCCGTACAGCAGAGCCCAGCGTATGTGGGGGAGTGTGATCTGTGAGAATATCTGTATCCCGAGCTTTTCAAGGTATGGATACAGGAAGCTCTGCCTGCCAAATGTAAGTACGAATATAAGGCCCGCGATGATCGGGGATATGGTAAGCGGCAGATCGATGAGCGTTGATATGATCTTTTTGCCCCGGAAGGTGAATTTGGTTATGAGCCACGCGGCATAAAGTCCGAAAATTGTGTTGACCACCACCGTGATGACCACGACCTTCAAGGTGAGAAGTATTGACTTCACTGCGTAGGTGTCGGATATGGCGGTGACATACTCATTCCATCCGTCCCGGAGTGCTGTCACTATGACATACACCAGTGGGAGCACAAGTGCCACGATGAGGAATATGGCGCACAGACCGATGAGGAGCCATTTGATTATGCCACGGTCGTTTCTTATGTTCATGTTGTTACCTCCCTTCAGTCTATGCCGCTGACTATTCTTGATGTGCGGCTCTGGATAAATGCGTTGACAAGCAGTATGACAAATGCTATCGCAAGCATCACAAGTGCTATCGAGGTTGCACTTGCGTAGTCGTATTCCTGCAACTCTGACATGATGAGCAGAGGGGTTATCTCAGTCTCATATGGAGTGTTGCCCGCTATGAACACGACGCTTCCGTATTCCCCCAGGCTTCTGGCAAATGCCATGGTGAAACCTGCGATCAGTGCCGGAAGTATCTCGGGCAGGATGACACGGAAGAATATCTGGATACGGGAGGCTCCGAACATGGCGGCTGCTTCCTCGTATTCCCTGTCAACCTTTTCGAGAACCGGCTGGACACTTCTCACGACGAATGGTATTCCAATGAACACCAAAGCTATGGTTATACCTATCCGTGTATACGCGATATCTATACCGAATCTGGCAAATATCCTTCCTACCCAGCCGTTCTGTACCGTGAGATGGGTGAGAGCTATGCCTGCAACCGCTGTGGGAAGGGCAAATGGCAGCTCGATGATGCCGTCCATGATTCTCTTTCCCGGGAATTTGTATCTGACAAGAACCCACGCAAGGATGAGCCCCATCACCGCATATATCAGTGATGCGATAAATGCAGTGGACAGGCTCACGGCGTAGCTTGACAGAACTCTCGGTCTGGTGATGGTCTGTAGTACCACTCTGCCTCCAGCTTCTGTGCCTCGTCGGAATATAGGTAGTTCAGATATTCGGTTGCGACATCCCTTGTGCCTCTCTTGTCAACCACCTCGTCGACTACTGAGACTGTAGGCTGGCACAGTATAGATACGGAAGGAACCACGATCTCGTACTCACCAGGATGCTCATCCAGTGAGAGGAACGCCTCGTTCTCCCATGCGAGAAGCACATCGGCCTGAAGTCCATTTGCCACCTCAAGCGCCTGCTTTCCTGAACCACCGTGTGACTGAACAACTGATACGTCATGTCCCTTTTCCTCTTTCCAGTGCTTTGCAAATAGATCGTTGTACGCTGCGTATAGCTCTCTGGTTGGGTCGTAGGATACGTTCGTTATCTCAATAGCGCCCGCTGAGTCAGATGAGCTGCCGGTTGAGTTAGATGCTGCGCTCACACCGCATCCTGACAGAACTCCAATTCCAAGTGCTGTGACTGCGAGTAATGTTGCCAATTGTTTCTTCATAATCTTCTTCCTCTCTTTTTTTAATTTCCCGTTTTCATATCGGGTATGTATGCAATATATGCTTGTAAATGCTGGAAATCAAAAGAAAAGAGTGAAAACGTTGTCACATGGAAAAACATAGAAAAACAGCACGTCAGGTTGTCCTGACGTGCTGCCTTATTGAACTTTTCGGTATTATTTCTTCTTCATACCTGAAATTATGATTATCACAAACGAGACTAGAATGGTCGCAAGCACTGTTATAAGGATTATGAGCTGAAGGTTATGTACCTTACTCTTACTCTTATCAGTGGAAGCGTAGCTGCCCACGGTGAGTGTGCTCTTTTCTGTTGTGACCTCAGTGGTCGTCTCGGTTGTGGTACGCTCTATCGTGGATATCTCAGTTGTGGTCGCCTCGGTCGTCACAGGGGTAAATGTATTTCTATACTCTGTGGTGACCTCGGTCGTACTTGCCGTTGTCGCCTCGGTTGTGGCTCTGGTAGTTGTCTGTGTGGTTGTGGAAGTCTCCTTCTTGGACACTGTAAATGTTGTCACAGCATCTCCGGTCTTGGATCTGATGGTTATGGTGTGGCTTCCGACCGAGAGGGATTCAAGATAGCTCGTCTTGAGCTCGATTATGATGCTTCCCTCTTTCTTGTTGTAATATGAAGGGTCAAGTTCCTTGTCATCTATGAGGACACAGACAAAGTCAGCGTACTCAGCGTTCGATCTGAACTTGATAGTGTTCTTGCTGGCCTTGCTCCATTTGCTTCCCTTGCCGCCGATGATCTCGGGTGCTGCCTTGTCGATGACTGTGTCAGCCTTGCTTATCTCCTTTGTACAGCCCTTGTTGCTGAAATATTTCTTGCAGGCTGAGCAATACCAGTATTCTATATTGCCCTTGCTGGAGGTGGTTGCTGCTACATAATCAGTTTTCTTAAGGTCTGTGTGGTTCGTTGTGCTGAGTTTGCCGTAGCTCTTGCCGCACACAGAGCACACTGCCTTCTTCTGGCAGGTTGCGGTTCCGCCGGAGCAGTCCTGGATGACCTTATATCCACAGCCCTTGTTCTTGCACTTGCGGGAGTGGGTTTTGCCGTTGCCATCACTTGTCCAGTTACCGAGGTCGTGGCTGCTCTTGCCCTCCACGACGATCTCACCGCAGTAGCGGCATTTCTGAGGTGTCGTGCAGTCCCCATCGTCGGTTTCTGCGGTGTGTTTCTTGTTTACTGTTACAGTCAATTTGGTTTCATTTCCCGCCTTGTCGGATACGATGATGGTCTGCTCACCATCTGTGGCTTCCAGAGCAAGTGAGTGATCGTCGTCAAGGGATTTCTCCTCGCCGTTCACTGTGACCTTTGCCAGATGGGATTCCTTCACGGTCATCACGGCTGACAGGCAGTAAGTCTCTCCGTCGGCGATTCCTGTGACCTTTGGCGCGTGTGTGTCGATGATGAAACCATCTGTGGATAAGTATGTTGTTTTGCCGTCCTCTGATGAAAGCTTTGCGTATACAACATATTTGCCCTCGTCCTTTATGGAAAATGCTTTCTTATACTTGGTAAATGTTGCTGCACCCAGATCGTCCGATGACAGAGCTGAGTCGCTTATCAGGTAGCCGACTGTGATGGAAGGGTCGGAGTTGTTGTCACAGGTGATGGTAACCTTCTGGGTCTTGTTGTAATACTGCTCAAATGATGATACATCCTGGAGACCGTTCCAGCTCTTATCGCCCATGCTGATGGTGCCTGTAGGAGCAGAGTCTGATTTCCACATCGCATAAAATACCAGGTTTCTTTTAGCCGATGAGTCATCAGTATCGGAATACTCATATCCGTTATCTGCCGCCTTCTCAAAGGAAGAGGTGTATATGATGTTCACGGTCTTGCCTGATCCGTCGGACTTCGTGTTCCAGCCCTTGAACTCATAGCCCTCACGGGTCGGTGCGTAGTCGTTCAGTGCCACGCCATATCCTGATCCTGCTACATCAAAGTCATATGTTCCGCTGTCCGCATCTCCGAGCTTGCCTCCATTTGCATTCAGTGTGAAGGTGAGCCCTGAACCGGAGAAGCTGTCCTTGGTGTACATTGCTGTCAGCTTTATACGGTTTGTAGACTGGAAGTATGATGTGTCAATGCTGGTGACCTTTGTCTTGTCGTTGTACCATCCGGTGAATGTAAAGCCGTCTTTCTCTGGCTTGTACTTTGACAGGTCAACAGTCGTAAATTCTGCTGATGGGCTACTTATCACAGTGGAAGTCTCTCCCGATAACTGTCCTCCTGCTGCATCCAACTCCAGATAGTATGTGTCTGGAGTGTCGGTATCTTCTGCAAATGCTGTGAAGCATGTCATACAGAACATTGCCGCGAAAACCAGTAAAAATCTAAGTATTTTTTTCATAGAAACCCTCCTTGCATATGGTATTATAATAATTTTATTATACCGGGGGGAGAAAAACAACGAGACAGGGGAAAAATTAATAATATGAAAGAACGGCCTCCGCCGGGAGACCGTTCCATAGAAAATGTCATGTTTTATGCCATTGTGAATATTCTTTCTTTTACTGTCTTGGACTCGCCTGGAGCAAGCTCTGTGTAGCCTGTGATCTCCGGTGCTCCTGAGAGATTTGGAGCGTCAATATTCCAGCTCATTGGCTCAGGACAGAAGTAACCCTTGTCGCCGTGATCGTTCCACATGATCCAGAACTTCATTGTGTCGTCAACCTCATAGCAGACCTTCTTGCCTGTGGCAACATCAGTTGCGTATACTCCGTAGAAAGGCTTGCCGTCCAGCTCGTTCATCTCCGCTGTGTAGAGATCGTTGTCGATGTCCTTCAGAACAGGTACCATGGTTCCGTTCTTGTACTGGAGATCGTAATCTGTTATAGGAAGGTTCTTCTCTGTAGGGATAGCGTGCTCATCAAGCTCCCATTTGTCTCCAACAGGTACACAGAGACGTACATCCTCGCCCTTTCCTGTGCTTGTGAAAGGCCCCTTGAATGCAACGTGGTTACATACGCCGTATGGCATCTGCTTGTCGGAGAGGTTGGTGAGTGTGAACTCGTAGTGCATACCGTCCGGAGCAAGAGTGAATGTGAAGTCTGCTCTAAAGCTCACAGGGTATGTAGTGAAAAACTCATCCTTCTCATCATATACATATGAAGTCTTGCCGATGGCCTTGTCTCCATCCACTGACACGCTCTCTATGCTGTGGTTTCTGAGATGAAGGAAACCGTGGAGATGGTTGCCGAGAGGATCATTGCATGGGAAATGATACATGGCATCGGAGGTTCTTAAGTTGCCGTGTGACAGTCTGTTAGGGAGATACAGGGTAGGCATTCCGTAGATCTCTGCTGCTGCTTTGAGCTGTGCAGGAGTCAGGGAAGGATCGTTCCTGAATATATCAATATCCAGAGCTGTGTTCTCCATCTTCATAATGTTGCTCCCGTTAAATGGTGCGATCAGTGCACGGTAATCGCCTGATATAAGTTCAATACAAGTCTCGCCCTTGTAGTCTATTGTACGTGCTGTAGTGTTCATCGTGTTCTCCTCTTCTATAAATATGTTGTGTTTGAGTTGTATGCTGAAATCCGCAAAAACATTGAACTTTCCTATGTGAAATAGTAACACGGAAAAAATTGTATGGCAACAATGAGGTTCACAAAACGCGGCGTTCTTGATTATTTTATCATTAATTGCTATACTATCATAGGATATTTTGCGAAAGACATGAAAGTTAGTTAATTCGGAGGTCGAAGGTGACTAAGAATAATAACACTGATTATAGAAAAAAGATATACAGACAGCGGCATCACCGCAGAATGAAACTCGTCGAGAGCGGAATAGGAGTGGTCGTCGCAGTCATAATGATATTTGCGCTTGGACAGGGCAACCTGAAAAAGAATGTGAACGGCCAGGAGGAGTTCCAGCCTGAGAGCGGAACATCGGCAGATATAAGTGAGAGCAGCACTCAGGATATGTCATACAGTGACACGGAGGGGGCTGCACAGCAGTATCTGGCAACTGCGGAGGATGCGGCCATTCCGGATCAGCGAAATGGTCAGTATGTACAATTTGTCAATTACACCAACCCTGATGTGAGCGGCAAGGGAGCGGACAAATATGACAGCAATATATACATGCCGGCGAATGCCACGGATGACCAGTATTTCTCGACATCTCTGCTCATAGGTGATTCCAGAGCCGAGGCGCTGGGACTGTACAGCGGTGTAGACAACTGGGATATGTGTGTGGCGAAGAATCTGGACATAGAGAAGGTCGCTAATACCAAGATGTTCACCTGCGATTCAGGAGAACAGTGTACGGTTGTCGAGATGCTTGGCATGAAGAGCTATGAGAATATATACATTTCATTTGGGCTTGAGGAGCTTTCGTGGTATAACGAGCGGTACATGTTGGCCTACAAGACTTTACTGGATCAGATCTCCCAGTTACAGCCTGCGGCAAATGTATATGTGATGTCAGTACTTCCTGTATCGGCGGAGCTTTCATCAAAAGACCAGGTGTATAACAACCCGGGTGTGGACAAGCTCAATTCTCTCATGCAGGAGATGTGTGGCAGCTACGACCAGGTGATCTATCTCGATGTGGCTCACAGCGTGTCTGTGGATGGTGTTCTGCCGGAGGATGCGGGAATAGATGGCAAACATTGTAATAAGAAATATTGTCTCAAGATGATGGACTACATCAGAAAGAACGTGTATGTCAGAAGATAGTGGAGACGGAGGCATATGATAAAAAGAATAATATATTTGTTTGCATGCTGTCTGGTGATCTGTTCGCTTGCGGGATGCGCAGGAAATGGAGACGACGAGGCAGATATGCCGGATGTGCACTCTCTGGCTGATATGCTCATGCAGAACGTGAAGTTTGAGGATTCCGTGGAGGAGGTCTCCTCTGAGACGGCGCTCAGATATTATGGTATAGACAGCGTTCAGGTGCAGGACAGTGCAGTGTACATGTCAACGGGAGCCACCGCCGAGGAGCTCGCAGTATTTCAGGCGTCGTCAACGGTCGATGCCCAGGGCATACTGGCGGACATGAAGAAAAGACGCGACTCACAGTTGCAGATGTACCTTGATTACAAATCGTCGGAGACCGCCAGACTTGATGATGCGGTTCTGTATGTGCATGATACATTTGTGGTATACATGGTGTCCGATGACAGCGAAACGGCACAGGGAATAATAAGTGATTATCTGGAATGATCTTCCGGGTGATCATTTTTTTTGTCTGCATTTCCTTGTGTAACACCGGGACAGATCATTCATATTATAGTAATAAATCCGCTGTCAATAAAATAAGATAAATAAAGAGCGCTGTATGCGGTTGTAATTTTATGCACTGGCATGTATTATTATGTATAATGTATACAATATACAAAATACGAACAATTGACAGCTTGAGATATCAGCACTGTGGTGCGTTGCGCCACAGTGACTGAAAGTGGCTGAAAATGAGTTGAAGGTCAATAGAGAAAGAGGTATAGACATGGCAAAACAGAATTGGAAACCAGGAAATATGTTGTATCCGGTTCCGGCAGTTATGGTGAGCTGCCAGAGACCGGGAGAGAAGCCAAACATAGTGACGATAGCGTGGGCCGGTACCATATGCAGCGATCCTGCAATGGTGTCCATATCGGTGCGTCCGGAGAGATATTCCTACGACATAATCAAGGAGACAGGAGAATTTACCATAAATCTCGTCACCGAGAAACTGGCATTTGCAACTGATTATTGTGGTGTGAAGTCAGGAAGAGACGTGGATAAATTCAAGGAGATGAACCTCCATGCATGTGACGGCGTGAATGTGTCATGCCCGGCTATAGAGGAGAGTCCGGTGAACGTAGAGTGCAAGGTAAAGCAGGTAGTTGAGCTTGGATCCCACCACATGTTTATCGCTGAGGTGGTCGGAGTCCAGATAAGTGATGAATACATGGATAAGACCGGCAAATTCAACCTCAACAGCACGGGACTTGTCGCATATTCACATGGAGAGTATTTTGCACTTGGCGACAAACTCGGCAAATTTGGATATTCTGTTAGAAAAAAGTGATCGCAGGCTGAAAAGCTGCAGGGGAAATGTCACGGATAGGAGAGAAAATGGAAATATCATTAAAGGCATATGGAAAGATAAACCTCGGTCTCGACGTGGTCAGGAGACGCGAGGATGGATATCATGAGGTGAAAATGATCATGCAGACGGTCGATCTGTGGGATGAACTGACATTTTGCGATGTCACCACAGACGAGATCGTTATAACATCGGATTCGGCGGAGCTGCCGGATGTGAAGGATAACATCATATACAAGGCGTGCCGGATGATGAAGGATATATATGGAATAGACAAGGGTGTTCATGTAACCGTGGATAAACACATACCGGTTGCAGCCGGAATGGCAGGGGGAAGCGCTGATGCAGCGGCAGCCCTCAAGGCGATGAATATGCTGTTTGGACTGAACCTTTCCGATGAACAGCTCATGGAACATGGAGTGAAGCTCGGCGCAGATGTGCCTTACTGTATCATGCAGGGTACGGCACTCTCGGAGGGAATAGGAGAGATCCTTACACCACTTCCACCTATGCCGGACTGCCTGATCGTCATAGCGAAGCCGGCGATCGGAGTGTCCACAAAATGGGTATACCAGAACCTGAAGGTGGATCTGCTGGAGGAGCATCCAGATATCGATGGCATGGCGGATGCACTCAAGACCGGAGATCTGAAGGGAATAACAGACAGAATGGCAAATGTGCTCGAGACGGTTACGATACCTGCAAATCCTGTGATAGATTCAGTCAAGAAGCTCATAGCGGAGAACGACTCCATGGGAGTGCTCATGAGTGGCAGTGGGCCGACAGTGTTCGGAATATATGACAACAGGGATAAAGAACTGGCACAAAGGGTAGTAGATATGCTGCGTGAAAAGGACGAGATACAGGCTGCGTATGCCGTCAGCCCGTATAACATAAGAAGAGGTATGTGATGGATCTTAGATTGAATATGGATGAGTACCTGCCCCTTCGAGAGGTAGTGTTTAAGACTTTGAGGAATGCTATAGTTCACGG
>ERZ1027236.697-NODE-697-length-9906-cov-4.157852_pt1 | contig 9906 bp, 10 predicted proteins | sample MGYA00519265_ERZ1027236 | MGnify/ENA primary metagenome ERZ1027236 (study PRJEB26926, sample SAMN06164642) | human gut metagenome | biome: ENVO:00009003; feature: ENVO:2100002; material: ENVO:00002003 | host: Homo sapiens | place: USA | collected 2012 ... | reverse complement strand
CGAGATTAGCGAGTGTCTCGTGGGCTCGGAGATGTGTATAAGAGACAGCTGCTGCACGGAGTCGCATGGATACTCATTCTGACAGGATGGATTACAGGCGGGTACCTGCCACCGGAGAAGCAGGAAAAAGAGCAGAAAAAACGGGAAAAGAATCCGAAGCAGTCCGGACACGGCTGGCGGCGCAAAAAAGCTCACCGGCGGAGAAAGTCGAAAAAGAAACGCAGCCGGAAAGAGGATTCTTCCACAAAAAAGAAGAATACAGCAGGAAACAAAACATTCGAGTGGAAACATTGTCAGATTTCCTATGACCCTTCGAAACAGACATACCGGATGATCAGTGATTCTCCGGAGAAGATTTTACTGCTGAAAGAAGACAACGTGATAGGAACGTTAGAACAGGGAGAATGCGTACATGTGGAACGCCCGGTGACGCTGCAGATTCAGGGAAAAGAAGAACGTCTGCATTTAAAATAAATGACAGGAAAAGAAAAACTCCGCAGAACCGGAACCCTCAGGGATTTGATTCTGCGGAGCCTTTTATTTTTTCCTGCGGATATGTACCTCCGGAATCGCTACATTGTCATAGTGCACCGGGGCATCTTCACCCGGAGTTTCTTCGTGATCTTCCGGTTTGTGGGTGTGCACTTCCGGAATCGCTACATTGTCGTAGGTCAGATCGTAATTATGCTTTTCAGCTGCCTTTTTCTTTAATTTTTTCCAAAACATTTTCGTTGTCCTCCCAATTACAAAATATTGATAAAAAAGGTAATTACAAGGCTGTTGATAAAATCCGCAAATAAACTTCCGATCAGGGGAATCAGGAGATACGCTTTTACGGAAGGTACATAGCGGTCACAGATGGCCTGCATGTTTGCCATGGCGTTTGGTGTGGCACCCATACCAAAACCACAGGTTCCGGCAACCAGTACAGCAGCATCGTAATCCCGTCCCATAATGTTAAACTCGATGAAGTAAGTAAATACACAGATCAGTAAGACCTGTGCGGTCAGCAGGATCACAAGCGGAAGTGCCAGGGCAGCAAGTTCCCAGAGTTTTAAGGTGATCATTGCCATACCCAAAAAGAGGGAAAGACAAATACCACCGAGGTCGTTGATCTCACCCATGTGGATCGTTGCTTTGCCAGAGTATTCGGCAATGTTGCGGATCAATGCGGCTGCCAGCATGGCACCGATGTAAACCGGAAAGGTAAGCCCGGTTTTGGTCAGAAAATAGGAAAAAATTGTTCCCAGACCGATCGCAAGGATTAACTGAAATACGGCGGATGCATACATGTTCGTATGACGCTCATGCTTCTTTTCGTCCTCAACCAGCAGACTGTCATCTTCCGTGACTGCCGTGGACAGCAGGTTCTGTTTTTCAATCAGGCGTCTGCCGAGCGGACCGCCGACCAGACTGCCGGCAATCAGACCAAAAGTGGCAGCTGCAGTACAGATCGTGGTGGCTCCCTGAATATTAAAGTCTTCTAATACAGGACCGAATGCTCCGGCTGTACCATGACCGCCGACCATTGGGATGGAGCCGGTACACATACCAATCAGCGGATTTAAGTGCAGGACATGGGACAATCCCACGGCAAGAAGGTTCTGACATATAATCAGTGCAACGACAAGACCGAGGAAAACTGCCATGGCTGTGCCTCCGCTTTTTAACACTTTTAAGTTGGCCTGAAAACCGACCGAGGTAAAGAAAAATACCATGCATACTTCCCGGAGTGTGTCGTCAAAAGAAAATTTCGCAATTCCGGTAACATAACAAAGACAGGTCAAAATTGCAAACAAAAGACCGCCAATGACAGGGGCAGGAATACAGAATTTTTCCAGAAACCCGATGCGGTGTCTTAAAAAGCTGCCAAACAAGAGTACCAGTACAGCAACTGCCAGTGTCTGGTACATATTCAAATGTATTTCCATAGTTGTCCTTCTTTCATATGTTATTTTGTATTGACGCTGATTCCCTGCCCAGCATAATAAGCAGCAGCACCCGGATGGAAGGGAATGGTTACACCGGAGGATGCATCTGTCTCGTCAAAAGCAGCGTCTAAAGATGTGGCATAGGCCAGATCCTGTGCGTGGGAAAACAGAATTTCTGTAAGTTTTTCCACGGTTTTTTCGGAAAGGGCATCGGAGGCAAGCAGTACGGCTTTGACTCCAATGGTTGTCACGTCTTCGTCCTGTCCACTGTAAGTGTTTGCAGGAATGACATATTTGCTGTATTCCTTTGTGGTTGCAAGCAGTTTTTCCAGACAGGTATCGTCGATGGAAAGGAGCCGCAGATCACATTCCTTTGCCAGTTCTTCAATGACTGCGGTGCGGATGCCGGCGGTGCAGAATAAGGCATCAATTTCACCGGAGGCAAGTTTTCCGGCGGCATCTGCATAATCCAGATTCACCATGTGCACCAGTTTCGAAGTCAGACCACTCAGTTTTAAAATTTCGGTAGCGTTTTGTTCGGTTCCGGATTCGCTGGCACCGATGCTGACGGTTTTTCCCTGCAGATCATTTAATGCCCGGATATCAGAATCTGCCCGGACGACGATCTGGCAGGCTTCGGTATAAAGTCCTGCAATGGCACGGTATCCCTGTTGTCTGTTATCAGAAAAACTGTCGGTTCCTTCATGGGCTGCCCGGACCAGATCCGCCTGTGCGATCCCAAGATCAATGTAATTTCCGGACAAAAGCCGTAGATTTGCCGCAGATCCGGCGGTGTTTTTAACTTCAAATTTCAGGTCGGAGGATTCTTTGGATGCCAGACCGGCATAAGCATTTGCAACGGTATAATACATACCACCGATGTCGGCTGCACCGAAACGGATGGTCTTTGTCTGGTAGCTGCATCCGGTAAGGAGCAGGGCAAGGCAAAGAAACAGTCCTATTTTTTGTTTCATAGCTATAAGTCCTTTCTTAAGTTGTTATGCAATAAACATTGCCGTAAAACGTATTTTACACGAAAAGAGTGAAAAAGAAAATATAAAATTCCGCAAGGTGATTGTATCCTAGAATGAAATTTTCCTGAAAGTTAAAATTTTGGTTGACAGACACACTGTAGTGTATTAAACTGTTAATAAATTAAAGAGAAATAAAATCATTGAGCGAAGGTAAGTACAGCAGATGATTCCTTTCAGAGAGCCGGCGGCAGGTGTGAGCCGGCAGGATAGTTTGTCATGGAATGGATTCGTTAGATGCAAGGTGAAAGCGTAAGGCGAGTAGTTGAGCCGTTTCCCCACGTTACAGGGGCATGGATATCGAGACAAAGAGATTTTGTTTTCTGTATCACAAGAGGTTGCGTAATTGGTGGCAGTTATTTCCGGTTCGGGGATGGCTGCCTTTGTTATTTTTCAGTTACGGAGCGAAGAAGGGTGGCACCACGAGGATAATCGTCCCTGATCCGGCAGCAGTCGGATCAGGGACGTTTTTTATTTGGAAAAAAGGAGCAGTAATATGAAGCGGAGATTACGGGTATACAAAAAGACAGTCAGCATTGTAAATGAAACAGCGATCGGCATGTATGAGAGTCTGGTAGGAAACAAAAAAGGATTTCTTCTGGAAAGTTATGATAAAAATTATGACAGATATACGTTTTTTGGAAAAGAACCGGAAGAGATCATTACTTCCCGCGGGGATGCACTCGTGATCCGGCGGAACAACGGGACGGAAGAAATCCGGCAGGGAAATCCGCTCGAACGTCTGAAAGAATATTACAGCGAGTTTGATATCGTAAAAGAAAACGAAGAGCTGTCTTTTTCCGGAGGACTGGTCGGAAATCTGGGATATGATTTTGTCCGCTATGCGGAAGTACTGCCGGATAACAATCCAGACGAGATTGGAATCGAGACCATCCAGATGATGCTCATGACAAAATTTATCCTGGTGGATCATGTGGCAGAGACACTGACTGCAGTGATTCTTGGAGAAGATTCGGAAGACGGAAAAAAGATAGCATTAGCAGAAGCAGCAGAACTGATTGAGGAGGCAAGAAAAAATGCCGGACAGATACCGGACAGAAATTTTACACATGACGGTATGATTGTCAACCAGTCCGATACCTTAGAACAGTATTGCGAAAAAGTCGAAAAGATCAAGCAGTATATCCGGGAAGGACATATTTTCCAGACCGTGCTTTCCCAGAGATGGACGATTGAGACAAAACAGACCGGATTTGAGCTGTATAAAGAGCTCCGGGAACTGAATCCATCCCCGTATCTGTATTATTTCAATTATGGAGAGTTTGAAGTGATCGGAAGTTCCCCGGAAATGATTGTAAAGCAGCAGGGAAGCAGGGTGTATACCTGTCCGATCGCCGGAACCCGGCGCAGGGGTGTGGATGCCGAGGAGGATGCATTGCTTCGGGATGAATTGCTCCGGGATGAAAAGGAACGCGCCGAACATGTTATGCTGGTGGATCTTGCGAGAAATGACATGGGAAGGATCTCAGAATTTGGAACCGTCAAGGTGACACAGTTTATGGAAGTGCAGAATTATTCCCATGTAATGCACATCGTATCCATGGTGGAAGGAAAGAAAAAAGGAGAATTTCATCCGCTGGATCTGGTTTCTTCGTTCCTTCCGGCAGGAACGCTTTCTGGAGCACCGAAGATCCGCGCGATGGAGATTATCGATGAACTTGAGAGTGTGCGCAGAGGACTCTACGGAGGCGCAACCGGATACATTGATTTCTCCGGTGATATGGATTTCTGTATTACGATCCGGACAATGATCAAAAAGAAAAACCGTGTATATTTGCAGGCTGGAGCGGGAATAGTTGCAGATTCCGTTCCGGAAAATGAGTATCAGGAGTGCTGCAATAAAGTAATGGCACTGGCCAAGACGCTTATAGAGGAGGAAAATTTATGATTTTGCTGATTGATAACTATGATTCTTTTACTTATAACCTGTATCAGTATATCGGAATTTTTAACTCCGATATCAAAGTTGTCCGAAACGACAAGATTACCATTGAAGAAATTAAGGCGATGGACCCGGAGCGGATCGTGCTTTCACCGGGACCAAAGAATCCGAAGGAAGCAGGCATCTGCATGGATGTTGTCAAAGAATTTACAGGAAAAAAACCGATCCTTGGCATCTGTCTGGGGCATCAGTGCATCGGTGAGGCACTGGGAGGAACCGTTTCCTATGCCAAGGCATTGTTCCATGGAAAGCAGTCGTTGATTGAACATGATGGAAGCAGTGTATTTACCGGGATCAATTCTCCGATCCGTGTGGCAAGATACCATTCCCTGGCAGTGCAGGAAAAGGATCTGCCGGATTGTCTGCGGGTGCTGGCGCGGACCGATGACGGAGAGATTATGGCAATGCGCCATAAGAAATATCCGGTTGTGGGATTACAGTTCCATCCGGAATCCATTTATACCGAGCACGGCAAACGCATCATCGAAAATTTTGTAAATGGAACGTGTTAGATTATCGCAATTTATATTAGGGGAAAAAATATGATACTGGATGAAATTGTAGAAGATAAGAAAAAACGGCTTCCCGGGCACATGGCACGTATTCCGGAAACAGAAATGCGGCGCATGGCAGAGGAAACAAAGACGAGGGAGGCAGACTGTTTTTATAATCATTTAAAGAAGCCGGGACTTTCGATTATCGGAGAATTTAAGAAAGCTTCCCCGAGTCTCGGAACGATTACCAGCAAGATTAATCTGATGGAGCGCATCAGTGAGTACAATGCATCGGTGGATGCCATTTCATGTCTGACAGAGGAAGATCATTTTCACGGAAATGTTGCGTATTTAAAAGAAATCCGGGCAAAATCCAGCCTTCCGATTTTGCGGAAAGATTTCATGATCTGTGAGTATCAGTTTTATGAGGCAAAAGTGATCGGTGCAGATGCGGTACTTCTGATTACAGCGATTCTCGATGATGCACAGATGCATGATTTTTATCAGCTGGCAAGAGAACTTGAACTTGATGTGCTGGTTGAGACACATGATGAGGCAGAGGTGGAACGGGCGATGAAGATCAACCCGAGAATCATCGGGGTCAATAACCGTAATCTTAAGGATTTTACGATCTCTTTGGAACATACCAGACGGCTTCGTCCTTATGTGCCGGAAGATAAAGTATTTGTGGCAGAAAGTGGGATTACGGGAGATGAGGACGTGCGGTTCCTGCGAGACTGTGGGGTGGATGCCTTTTTGATCGGGCGTGCGTTTATGGAATCGGAAAATCCGAAAGCACTTGCACAAAAATGGAAGGAGCTGTATCAGGCATGAGACCAGAAGTAAAGATCTGTGGACTGAAAAAGCCTGCAGATGCGCAGTATGTAAATGATGCAGGGGTCGATTACGCAGGATTTGTTTTTTATGAGAAAAGCAGGCGGAATTTAAGCCGGCAACAGGCAGAAGAAATCATGAAAAAAATCAGTCCACGGATAAAAAAGGTTGCCGTAACCGTTTCCCCGGATGAGGCACAGATAAAGACACTGCAGCAGATGAAATTTGACATCATCCAGATGCACGGAAAGCTGTCAGAGGATGCCATAACGGCAGCAGAACTTCCTGTCTGGTATGCCATAAACCTCTCAGATCCGGAAGAGTTTGAGGCAAAAACAAAGAGCTTTTTTGAACTGCCGGAAGAACTGCAACAGAAAATAACAGCGATTGTCGTGGATGGTGCAGGCTATGGCGGCGGACAGCGTTTTGACTGGCAGAAGCAACTTCACATGGACCGGCAGGCGGGGATTTTCGCCGGAAGAAAATTTGTCCTGGCAGGAGGGTTACATGCCGGAAATGTTGCCGAAGGAATCCGGTTGTTTGACCCGGATATCGTGGATGTAAGTTCCGGAGTGGAAGAAAAAGATCAAAAAGAAGAAGCATTGATAAAACAATTTGTAACATGTGTCAAAGAGGAAGCAGAAGAAAGGAAAGAAAGATGAATAAGAAAGCATATTATGGACAGTTTGGCGGACAGTATGTGGCAGAGTCGCTGATGAATACCTTACAGGAACTGGATCAGGCATATGAGGAGGCCATTCATGATCCGGAGTTTATGAAGCAGTATCATTATTATCTGAAACAGTATGTCGGCAGAGAGACACCGCTTTACTATGCAGAGCGTCTGTCTGCAAAATACGGTACAAAAATTTACTTAAAGCGTGAAGATTTAAACCATACCGGTGCTCACAAGATCAACAATGTGATCGGTCAGATCCTTCTGGCAAAGCGTATGGGAAAGACAAAGGTAATCGCGGAGACCGGTGCAGGACAGCATGGTGTAGCTACTGCAACGGGAGCAGCACTGTTTGATATGGAATGTACGGTGTACATGGGAAAAGAAGATATCCAGAGACAAAAACTGAATGTGATGCGTATGGAGATGCTTGGTGCAAAAGTGGTATCCGTGGAATCCGGAAGCAATACCTTAAAAGACGCGACAAACGAAGCCATCCGTACCTGGGCAAAAACAGCGGAGGATACGTTCTATATTATCGGATCTGCGGTAGGACCGTATCCGTATCCGAAGATGGTGAAAGAGTTTCAGAGTGTGATCAGCCGGGAGGCAAAGCGTCAGCACATGGAAGCAGAAGGAAAGAATCCGGATGTGGTTATGGCATGTGTGGGCGGCGGTTCCAATTCCATCGGAATGTTTGCCGATTTTATTGATGAGCCGGAGGTGGAACTGATCGGTGTAGAAGCAGCGGGCCTTGGAATTGAGACCGGAAAACATGCCAGCGCCATGGCTTTGGGAGAGCCTGGAGTATTGCATGGCATGCGTTCGTATCTGTTGCAGGATACCGATGGAAATATCCAGCTGGCACACTCCATTTCCGCCGGACTGGATTATCCGGGAGTCGGACCGGAGCATGCATATCTGCGGGATACCGGACGTGCAAAATATGTGGCAATTACGGATGTGGAGGCAATGGATGCGCTGATGGAACTGTGTAAGTTAGAGGGAATTATTCCGGCAATTGAGAGTGCACATGCCGTTGCCTATGCATTTAAAAAGGCAAAAGAAATGACTATGGATCAGAGCATGGTTATCTGTCTGTCCGGTCGCGGAGATAAAGATGTAAACACCATTGCGGATTATCTTGACGGAAAAGGATATCTGAATTAAGGAGGGCATAACAGGGATGAATCGAATTGAGACAGCGCTTCAGGCGTTACAGGAAAAGGAAGAAAAGGCATTTATTACTTATATCACAGCAGGTCTGCCGGATTATGATAAGACAAAGGCGATCATCAAGGCACAGGAAGCGGCAGGAACGGACATTATTGAACTTGGAATTCCGTTTTCCGATCCGGTGGCAGACGGTCCGGTCATTCAGGCGGCTTCCTATGAGGCAATTCTCGGCGGGGCAAATCTGGAGAAAACATTTACCTGTATGAAAGAGATGCGGACCGATGGTGTGCAGATCCCGGTTGTATTTATGATGTATTACAACACGGTACTGCATTATGGCGTGGAAAAATTTGTAAAAGAGTGCAATGCCTGCGGGGTGGATGGACTGATCATTCCGGATCTGCCGCTGGAAGAGCAGGAAGAACTCCAGACACAGTTACAGAAAGAGGATGGAACCATTCTGATCCAGCTGGTTTCCCCGGTATCCAAAGACCGTGTGCCAAAAATCCTTAAAAATGCAAGGGGATTTGTCTACTGTGTGTCTTCCATGGGAGTTACCGGACAGGAAGCAACCTTCCACCGTCAGATTTTAGAATATCTGACAGCGGTAAAGAAAGAGGCAAAAATTCCGGTTATGATGGGATTTGGTATCCGCACGGCAGAGGATGTACGTCCGATGAAAGAGATTATTGACGGAGCCATTGTAGGCTCTCATTTTATCACACTGATGCGGAAGCACGATTTTGATCCGCAGGCTGCAGCAGACTATTGCAGCACATTCAAAAAAGAGTTAAATGAAATGTAACGGAAAAGCGAATAAAACAAGGAGGATATCATAGATGAAGGAGATTCTGGCCAAACTGGTAGAGGGTAAAGATCTGACAAAAGAGGAAGCGATGAAAGCACAGGAGCTGATTCTGACCGGACAGGCAACCGAGGCGCAGATTGCATGTTTTCTGACAGCACTCCGCATGAAAGGGGAAACGCTGGATGAGATTACGGGACTGGCAGCCGTATTGCGCAACAAGGCAAATACGATCAGTCCGAAGGTAGAGGATTATGTAGATTTTGTCGGTACCGGCGGAGACTGTACCTATTCGTTTAATATTTCCACAACATCAGCGTTCGTTGTGGCAGCAGCAGGGCTTCCGGTGGCAAAACATGGCAATCGTTCCATTTCTTCTAAAAGTGGTGCCGGAGATGTGTTAGAAGCACTTGGCGTAAATATTTCCACAGATCCGGCTGTGGTAGAAAAGTGTGTGGAGACGGTCGGGATCGGATTTATGTTTGCACCGCATTTTAATCCTGCCATGAAGTATGTGGGACCGGTCAGAAAACAGCTGGGCATCCGCACGGTGTTTAATATTTTAGGACCGCTTTCTAATCCATCCCGTGCCAGGGCAATGCTTGTAGGGGTGTATTCCCCGGCACTTACGGAAGTGATTGCGGGAACCATGATGAACCTCGGGGTAGAACGGGGAATGGTTGTCAGCGGAGAGGATAACATGGATGAGATCACACTGACCGGCGAGACCACGGTATCTGAAATTAAAGACGGAAAAGTAACCACCTATACAATCACACCGGAACAGTTTGGATTAAAGCGGTGTGAAATCGCAAAACTGCAGGGTGGGGAAGGAGCCGTAAACGCACAGATCACCAGAGATATTCTTTCCGGAAAGGAACAGGGACCAAAGAGGGAGATTGTGCTTTTGAATGCAGGAGCCGCTTTGTATATTGGGAAAAAGGCAGACCTGTCTCTTATACACATCTCCGAGCCCACGAGACACTCGCTAATCTC
>ERZ1027236.686-NODE-686-length-10030-cov-7.682406_pt1 | contig 10030 bp, 19 predicted proteins | sample MGYA00519265_ERZ1027236 | MGnify/ENA primary metagenome ERZ1027236 (study PRJEB26926, sample SAMN06164642) | human gut metagenome | biome: ENVO:00009003; feature: ENVO:2100002; material: ENVO:00002003 | host: Homo sapiens | place: USA | collected 2012 ... | reverse complement strand
ATCTACACCCTAGAGTTCGTCGGCAGCGTCAGATGTGTATAAGAGACAGCACTTACCTCCGTATTTATTAAAAGAGTATTTTATATAAAATAATTTTAGTATATTTGCATAAAGAAATTTAATTATGGACAAGGAAACAAAAGACATCGTAAAACTCATTGCTGGTATTCAGATTGAATCACTCAACTCAATCAAAGAGGACGTTAAAAATGGAAATGATATTGCCCAAGACTTAATCAAAAAACTCCTTCAGATTGAGGATGACGAAATAATTCGAGCACTAGATGAGCACATTGAATTATACGTGGAAATCGAGAATACTCCTCAACTGATAAATATGCTAAGTGAATACCAAATGCTGGTATGCTCTCACATATTATTCAGAATGGAAGATGAATGGGTACATACTAATTCTCAGGGAGTACTTGGTACCTGGGCAATATTCCAGAGGGCAAATCTCAAATTCCACCCAGAACTAACGCTTTTAAAATTTTAATATAGACATGGAAAAGAACGAATACTTAGAATCAGTAGAAATGAACACGGGAGTCGAAATGATTCCTTGCGAATCCTCTAATATTGAGGGCTTTGGTTATGACTCAAAGAAAAAACAACTTTGGGTTGCTTTTAAAGGTAATCGAGTTTATCGCTATGATGATGTACCTTATGAAATCTGCAACGGTTTACATCAAGCAGAATCAAAAGGTAAATACCTTGCAAAGAACATTAAAAATAAATTCGAAACTACAGGTTATGAACTCCGGAACTAAAATAACTAAGGGTTTATTAATTGCCATAGGAGCAATGCTACTTTACTTAGGGAGTAAGAATAATGCCCCCATAGAGGAAGTGAGCATTGCTCCTTCTCGTTTAGAAAGTCCCTTGACCAGGTTACATTATCTTTCAGATAGCCTGGGAATTAAACCAAGGGAAGAGAAAAAGAAGCAATGGTATAAATATAGGGTAGAAATAGAAACGATTCCAGAAAATCAAATCTATAAGATTGAGAAATCTGGATACCAGCAATATGAAGTTTCTAGATTGGGTGAAACTTATTCTTATGTAACCTACGAATTTATCTCAGACAAGGTAATGACTACTCAAGAAGCTTATGACTTCGTAAATAAACATCCTGAAAGATGTACAAGGGTACCCAATACATCACAAGATAACCTCTACGATAAATATAATGAGGATTACGAAGATTACTTAAATGACCCAGAGGACGAAATTAACTATCCTCCAGAAATCTTCGACTTCCTAGCCGATTAACCTGGGCAAATAGAAAAATAATATAGAAATATTTTTGTATTAAATATATTATTCTTATATTTGCATAGAGAAAAGAAATAAACTTTATTTTATTAACAATTTTAATATAGACGTTATGAATGATTTAAAAAATTTAAGCGAAATCCGCAACTTGCTTGTTGCCCACCCATTTTTTACTTACGACTACGCTGATGGTCTCTGGATTAACAAGGATTCAAAACATATCTGGATCTACTCAATTGATCTGGATGATGATCCACTTGCTTCTTATATCTCTGGTTACATAATCGTATATTCTTCTGAGGAAGACTTATTCGAAAATCTAAAGGAAAACATTATCTCCCACATGGATCTAACAAAGGGTGCTGACGACCAATACTATGATTATTCTCCATCACAGGTAGAAGCTATCATATTTGGTATTCCTCAATTAACTCCAGAACATCAGGATTACATAATTACTGGACTCAAAAAACATCTCCGGGAATTCATCCAGGACGAGGAACAAGATGAGGACATGATATCTCAATATACGGCAACATATAATGCTCTCGAAAAATGGGAATCCGACAAAAGAGAAACCCAACTCTTTGATTCCCTGGCTGCATCAGAACTTATTAGACAACTTAATAAATAATCACTATGGTAAACTTATATAAACTCTTAAACGTATTGGAACAGGGCATGTCCTTGTTCCAACTCAATAAATGGAAAACCGAAGGCATCTGGTATCCTATTACTCAATACAAAAAGGAATCAGACGAAATTCAGGTAGTAACCAATTTATTTATTCCGGAACAAAAGGAATATCACATTCAACTTTCTGGAAATTATCCCGAAGAATCAGAAGCCTGGGACAAGTTTCTAGAGGAAAACCAATGGAAAATCTACCCATTACTTGCAAACATAATGCAAGTCTTCTTGCCCACAGGGAACTATCAATTATTCTATACTCAATATCCACAAGGATTCATATCCATAATCGCTAAGCCCCATGATAAGTAAAGAACTCAAATCACAAATAAATATTCTCAGGGAAACTAACCCAGAATATATTCAGACCCTAAAGGATTCCGTAATGGAATCCTATAAGGCAAAACTTCAGTCAATCAAACCAAGTTCTACCGAAGAAGAGGAACAACTTAATATCGAACTCAAGGACATAGTATTAAACATGCTATTTGGGCCTTTCTATAACTATTTCGTATCAGAATACGTAGTATCAGATACTATATGGGAAGAACAAGATCAACTAATCGAGGACTTATATTATTACTTCAAATCATGACACCATATATTCAACAACAACTTAAAAAGCTATGCGATAATCTAAATTGGTATGACGATATGCTCATCTCATGGGATAAAAACCCAAGAAATCAAAGGGAAGCTATCTATAACTACCTTTCTCATGTACAACTAAATGGGTTACTAGAAAACACTCAGATAGTTTTTACATTCATAGATGGCGACATGAAACCAGCTTTCTATTTCGAAATTCCCAGAGATACCAATCGATATCTTATACTGGGAATCCTCGATGAAGCAGGTTATCCTCATTGCTGCCTATTAGGCCAACCAAAACAAATGTTTAACCCTCAACTCAATTAACATCATGAAACCAACAATAACAATAAACGAATACCCAATCGGATGGGAATGCCTTGACATATCCTCAGAAGAGGAATATATGAATCAATTAACCGATATAAGAATCCTAACTAACGAACTAGAGCCATGCTAACATCAGGTAAATTCTTAGTATCATTCGAAGTCCCGGGACCATTACCTGGGACTACTGAAGGCTTCTGCGAAGAAATGAACGTAGTGTACAGAACCGAGGAACTTAATACCTACCTCCGCTACCCCAAACAACAAATAAACCCATGGCATAAACATAGTACCTACATAAGGCTAAAGCTAAGAGAGATCCTTAAAGTAAACCTAACAGATATAACCATAATCGATATAATATCACTACCATGAACATCCTCTATCACATAATCCGAATAATCCTATCCGTAGGAACTATCCTAACCCTCATACGTAATGAGAAAATATACCAAGCCCACAAGCATACCCACCCAACAAACAAAATAAGGTATATAATATCACAAACCCTAATACTAATCCTATACACCTCATCACTAATCTTAGTATCCTACACATATAGGATTATACTAACCCACCTATAACCCAATACTCCCCTACCCAACACAAAAATAAAAAGAAAATCATATAGAGCCTAACTAAGCTACCATCCTAACTAAGGTACATATAATAAAATACCTAATACACATATACCCCTTATTATACTACATACATAATCAATATACCATAATACATATCAAGGTACCTCGCCGGGGGTTTTGGGGATTTAGGCAAACAAGGCTAGGCAAACTTACCTTACTATACAAAGCCACTCAACTCACTATATAGCCACTATACTATATAGCTCTCTAGCTCTACTACCCCACACTTTAAAGGCAATCACAAAAAGGCCTAAAAGGTACACAAAATCCGACCATTAGGGGCCCCTAATTTGCCTTATCCGAATTACCTTACCAAGCACTATTATATAATACATACTAATTAAAAATTCAAGGTAATATGAAACACAGAACCCACAAAGATTTCCCATCTTACCGATTCTATTCAGATGGTAGGATAATGAACAAAACAACCATTTCATCAAGGTAAAGAGACATATGAAACTAATCGATGCTAAAGGTAAACGTAGAAGCATTACCGTTCAGAAATACTTTGCTCAGTTATTTCCTAACTTATATGCTTGGGAAGATCTAAGAGGTAAACCTAAACCTACCTATACCCCTATTAAGGTTAGTGATAGGAAACGTAGGAAATATAATCCTAAGTTCATTAAGGCTCTTCAGCAAGAGGCAAATTATAAAACTTGGGATGAATTATGTAAGGCTTATAATATACCGATGGGTAGTATAGGTTATTTATTAAAGAAAGGTAAGGATAACCCCAATGGTCAGGTAATAATTAATATTGATAGGGTAATTATAAGGAAATAGGTAATATGGTCCTAGAGCTTTATTAGTAATTGGCTAAGTATTTATATTAGCATTATTTATAAGGTTTCTAGGACTTATTGTGTTAAGGCAATCTCCATTAATGGCCTCTGGGGATTTAGAGGGATAAAGGCAATTTAACCTTCAAGGCTATTAAGGACCTCACAAGGCAATTGGGGTTATTGCATATATTATATAATATATTTATATTTGCATTGTAATATTAACTAATTAAATATAGACGTATGAAAACAATTAATCAAATTTCAAATCTCATCATTCTTACCCTAGTAAATTACGCTAGGGATTATCCATGGGCATCTTACATTGCCAATTCACTTTCACAATTCGATTTGATATTGCCAGAACTAATGCAATCGAAAGCTAAGGAAATATCTATCTACCTTAACACAGATGATTGCCTTATGGAATTCTCATCCGAAATCCCTGACCCAGAGGAAATTGAACCCGATTTTACCTTCAACATCAAGTATATAACCTTTCAGGTATACTTCGATTAATATATTAACCCAGAGCCTAACTTAGGTACCTGGGTTTTTACTTACGCTAACTTAGTAAGCCCTTATAGGCTATCCTAATCTCTATAGGCTTAACATAGTCCCTATATGGCCTTATTGAATTAGGACCTAATAGGTTTATAGAGGGCAATAATAGGGATATAGCTAAGGGGCCTTAATTCTTTATCACCTTAGTCCATTAATGGCCTTCAATATACAGGTATATAATACACTCTCAAGAGGACAGGCATAAGCCATATAGGAATATCCTTATACATATCATATATGCCCACTACAAGGCGTGCGAAGATTACCCTTGTGAACCCCCAAAATTAAGTGCAAATATTAAGTGCACAATATTTTCTATTTTATGAATTTTTCACAAAAATAATTTTGAAAATAAAATTATTCATTTTCTCAAAAATTTTTCTTGAAAATGTTTGTAGATTAAAATAAAGTTCGTATCTTTGCAATGTGAGAAAAACAAAGCGATATTTGAATAAATTTTTGATTAAAACTTTTTAAGAAAATATTTCTCTAAAAATTTTGCTAATTAAAAAATAGTTCTTATCTTTGCAATACAGAAATGAAACAAACCTTATTAGATAGTTTAATAAGTCTTGAATATCTATCAAAAAGGTTATAAAATAATAATAATAAAATATTCAAGCGTTTTTATTATGACAACAAAAGTAAATAAAGTGAGTGTAGAAAAAGCAGTAGCAAATAGCAAAGCCAATAGTTTAATTGCTTTAGACGTTTTAAAGTCTGTAAAAGAAAAAAATCAAGGACTTTTCAAAACGTCTTTAGGGACAAAAACAGAAATTTACAAAAAAGAACTTTTTGAGGGTGCAAACGAAAAGCAAATCAAATCGTTACGTAAAAAGTTTAGAAATGTTACTTTCAATTTTCTTTCAACGATTGCAAACAATGCAGATAAAAAATTAATTGACGGATTTATAGACTTTTATAAACAAGTCTATGTTATAAATGATTTTTCTTTTTCTTCAATTGCAAGCGAAAATACAAAAGAAGAAAAGAAAGAGATATTAATAAAAGGGCTTGAGATTGTAAAAAAATCAATTAAATAAAGTATTAATCAGATAGGGAATAAAATTTTATTCCCTATCATAAAAATAAAATTATTATGTTATTATTTGGTTTGTTTATTATTTTATTAGTAGTTTTTGTTAGTGCTTTATTTGTAGTTTATATTCTTTTAAAACCAAATCATAGAATAATATCTACTATTATTGACGTGCAAACTTTTCAATTAATTAATACAGAGCAATTTCTATTACTTGAACAAATAAACATAGAATATTTAAATGAAATTGAATATACAATTTATAAAAAATTTTCTTTTAAAACTTTTTTATTATACTTATGTTATTGTTTAAACGAACAATTTGAAGAAAATTTAAACAATCATTTAGTAGATAATTAAGAAAGCGCAAAGGGACAAAATTTTATTTGTCCCTTACTTTTTATTTTCAAATGTTAAATTTAAGGGAACCGTACTCCCCTTTTAGTACCACAACTTTCGAAGCCCTCACATTAAGGGGTACCTTGAAGGCAAATACACATTTTTAGTACCACACAAAAATCACTCCTCGTATTAAGGGCATACCTAGATATCCCACAACCACACATGCTCACATAACACACAAAGAAGCCAGGGATGTTAGGTCTCTGGCAACTAATTAAAGTATAGCACGAATTAAATCCTTAGTCCTATCTTTCCCAAGAACTCCTCGAACCTTACCACCTTTCTTCTCATAAAAGAAAACATAATACTGTTGAAGATTCCTTAACCACCATCTCTTAACTTCACCATACCCATCAAAATATCTTTCTATACAATTCATATCCAATTGGGTAATCCATATCTGATACCAAATCCGATTATCCTCTTGGCATTTAAGAATCCTCTTTTCATTATCATCCCTAATTGTTTCAACCTTCACCATCTTAATAATCCTCCCTCACTGATTTTAACCTACTGGTAATATCTATTCTCCTAGTAACCTTTAACACCCTACTATTTTTTCTCTTTAGGTATAAATATCTTAAATAATCTTCTGCCCTTTCAATTGCCTTATCCTTATCAAGGAAGGTTTCTATATTACTCGAATACTTATCTCTAAGTGTAAGCCAAAACACCAATCCCAGGAAGGAATACCTAATCTTAATGAAGTACCTTCCTCTGCTTGTATGGTAGTAAATCTGATACTGATACTTTCTCATAATTCTTTATATTGATTATATAATATTGACTTCGGATTATCCCTCTGGTAGATTACAATATCAAAGTTCTTTCTATAAACCAAAAACTTATAAAGATATGGAAGAAACATTATTCAAACTAGCACGTGCAATTACAGATACAGGTACAGATACTGTATCTTCAGAGGGTGGTACTATAACCTACCGTATCACTTCCCTCAAAAGGAAACTGGTAAATGGCAAAGTAGTTTCAACCTCTACACCCTCTTGTACTTTGGGCTCAGCCTCCGTTGCCTCAGTGGGTACTCCTGAGAACCATTACAAGTTATCTCTGACCGCTTTATCGAGTAATCAAACTGGAGCTAACCGTTCAGGGCATATCTTCTTAACCTGTGGGGATGCTAACCTTAGTATACCAGTAACTCAGAAGTCACAAGGGGCTTCAACATTCACTCTCTCTGGATTGCCCACAGATACAGGCTACTATCTCTTTGGCAAGGGAGCTAGGCCACAGAATACATCATCTTCAGATCAGGTGTATATACAGGGTCTCTCAGCAACTGGTACTACTACTATGAAGATTCCATTCTATGCCAATGACTCAGAACCTGGTTCTCGAATAGAATGTACTACTGGAGATAAAGTAGCTGTATATACTAAATCAGGTGCTACCTGGATATCAGAGGGGTCATTTATAGTACCAAGTGCAGGAGGAACAGTATCAATCTAAAAACATTATACATTATGGAAAATAAAGTTCTTAAATTAGGGGGGGGGAGATCCACCCAAGATGTATATGCAGAAATAAGACGGGGAAACTCTGAGATATGGAATATCCAATCCCAGAAAACTAAATATGTAAATGGCAAAGTGTCCGGGGTTATTGGGGTTGGTTATTCTGCTAGCATCAATACCCCGGACTATCTTCTGGAGGAAGACAAGAGTAACAATTGTATTCAGATTACTGCACGAAATGACGGTACTTCTGGGCTTTGTATACTTACACAAGAAGAATCTGGTAATAAAATAAATCTACACCTTACTACTCCCGAAGAAAAAAAAGAATACTGGGAAATACATTTTAATCCTATAACTATAGTAGTAGGAGTAGACATGAGTGCTTTTTTTGCTACTACTACCAATATTAGTGGCGAAGGTGGATCTATGGCTGAGGGTGGTACCCTAAATAGGAATTGGATAGTAAATCAAAATAGACATATGATTAATGTCTACATATCTAATGTGTTCCCGGGAAAGGATTTTGACATACTGTCTTGGTCCTGCCTTGATAAGGATGGTAATGCTTTTAGCCCTAGCTACAATTTACCGGGTAATTCATACTTTACAACAAAAACAATCGGATTGGGTTCCTATGCTCTTACAAAAGTTTCAATTCCCTCTGTTAGTAGTGGTACTCTTATACTCTCCAGTAGTTTTAACCCCACTAAAAAATATCCATTAGATTTGAACTTTTATTGGGGAGCTCCAACTTAATACAGGTATTAAGATAATATCCCAATTATAAAAGCAATTACCCAGAATATAAGAGCCAGTGTATATGCAACAGAATACCTATGCCAGGGATACCAGCAAGTAATATAAGAATCTACTTTTAGTATTTCTGGATGTTCTTCCTCGTATTTTTTATCCTCTTCTCTAGAACTGTATTTATGAAATACATAGAAAGGTAAGAATACGAGGAAGATTATTAGAGCAACTGGGAACAAGAGTAGGAGAAGAATCTCCCACCCTTGCATTGATGACCCAGCATAATTACCATCTCTGTCAAAAAAGTATCTCATAGTAATTTGTATTTTATGTATCTGATTAATAGATAAATTGGAAATAGAGGTAATACTATCCATACCGAGATGAATAAAACGAGAGAGTGTATCTTGTGGGTATATGGCAAATAATCTAAGCATACCTTTACAAAAAATACCGTGAACGGTAAGCATACCAAATAAATTATTGCTAATACTGTAGTCATTGTTCTTTGAGGTATTTGTTAATAATCTTGGTAAGCTTCTTATCGAAATCAATCATCATATCAAAAGCATCGGTATCTTTCATACTTTTCATTTCCTTGTCAAGGAACTCTATGTTTCTCTTAATCGAGAAATAAGCCTTATATGCAAGGTAGGCTTTCTCATTTTCTTCTATGAGAGGAAGAACATCTCCTTTTTGCCCATCCAACCTTGGATATGTATTATCAGGACCGAGAGTTCTTGCAACTTTTACCCGGTTACTGAGCATTGCAAATCCACCTTTCTTATCGATGGATTCTACTGTTACTTTCTCTGTGATGGGTCTTCCTGATAATACGAAGATAACTTCATCACCTTCTTTGAGCTTTTTAGCTTCTTTCTTTTCTTTTTTCATATCTATTTTATTTAGAAATTTTCTTTATGCAAATATACGAAATTATTTCTTATTTATTGCATTATCAATCATATTTTTAATAAATTCATAGGCATTGCCCCGGTAATCTTCTAGCATTTTGTATTCCTGTGGAGATAGAATTACTCCGTTTACTTTAAAAAGCTTTCTTAGATGCTCCGGTATAGTGCCCTGGTGAGTGATGTTATTATAACGGATGATGAAAAGTTTCTCTTTATCTTCATCTATAACACCAAGAGTGTTTACTGGTTGGAGTTTAGTTTGGTAAATACCACCAAAAGCCGAGGGCACCATTAAAATATTTCCGGGAATTTTAGTTACCCAGTGAGAATAATCTGGAGTAATTACCGCAATTTTACCCTCTTTCTCAAGCTCTTTATCATAAGCTAATCGATTAGACCAAAAAGCACATTGAAAACAAATTTGTTTTCTTGCCATAAGTTGAGGGATTTCCCGAGTTTCATCAAATTCCTCTAAATTAATGGGCTTGCCACATATCTGGCACTCATTTTTCTTGTCCATATTGCATTATTTCTGTCTCTTATACACATCTGACGCTGCCGACGAACTCTAGGG
>ERZ1027236.685-NODE-685-length-10042-cov-5.687794_pt1 | contig 10042 bp, 8 predicted proteins | sample MGYA00519265_ERZ1027236 | MGnify/ENA primary metagenome ERZ1027236 (study PRJEB26926, sample SAMN06164642) | human gut metagenome | biome: ENVO:00009003; feature: ENVO:2100002; material: ENVO:00002003 | host: Homo sapiens | place: USA | collected 2012 ... | reverse complement strand
GGCCAGCGGCGCGCGGCTCAAGATCAGGTGTCCGGCGGGGACGCTTTGGGGCGGCAGGATGAGGGCCGACCCCGCCGCCGACGGCCCCATGGCGGGGAGGGAGGCGGTGCATTTTCCGCTGGAGACAAGGCAGACCCACAGCCCCTCGCCGCTCAGGGTGAAGGGGGCATCGGGCTGGATATCCTGCACCGAAGCAAGCGCGGCGGTGGTGCTCCAATCGTAAATCAATATCTGACACCTCAAATCAATAAAATGCTATTTTATATCATAAAATAATCTGTTATTATAATACCAACGAGAGCGTGCACCGTCAAGGTGCCGTAACATAGAAAAATTTTTATGGAGGAAATGACCTATGGCTTCGATCAGCTGCCAGCATATCTACAAGATCTATCCGGGCGCTACCGCTCCTTCTGTTACCGACTTCAACCTTGAGATTCAGGACAAGGAGTTCATCATCTTCGTCGGCCCCTCTGGCTGCGGTAAGTCCACCACCCTGCGCATGATCGCCGGTCTGGAGGAAATCTCCAAGGGCGAGATGTACATCGGCGGCCGCCTGATCAACGATGTCCCCCCGAAGGACCGTGATATCGCAATGGTGTTCCAGAGCTACGCTCTGTACCCCCACATGACCGTTTACAAGAACATCGCATTCGGTCTGGAGCTGCGCAAGACCCCGAAGGACGAGATCGACCGCCGCGTCCACGAAGCTGCTAAGATCCTTGAGATCGAGCATCTGCTGGATCGTAAGCCGAAGGCTCTGTCCGGCGGCCAGCGCCAGCGTGTTGCTCTGGGCCGTGCAATGGTCCGTAACCCGGCCGTCTTCCTGCTGGACGAGCCTCTGTCCAACTTGGACGCTAAGCTCCGTACCAGCATGCGTACCGAGATCATCAAGCTGCACAAGAAGCTGGCTACCACCTTCATCTACGTTACCCACGACCAGACCGAGGCTATGACCATGGGCGATCGTATCGTCGTTATGAAGGACGGTATCATCCAGCAGGTCGATACCCCGCAGAACCTGTACGATATGCCTTGCAACATGTTCGTTGCAGGCTTCATCGGCAGCCCCCAGATGAACTTCCTCGACGGCACCGTGACCAAGAGCGGCGACCAGTACGCCATTGATCTGGGCGGCGACACCATCCCCCTGCCCAAGGAGAAGACCGCTGACGGCAAGCTGGATTCTTACGTCGGCAAGAAGGTCAAGATGGGCATCCGTCCTGAGGATATCGATGATGAGCCCGAATTCATGGCAAAGCATCCGGACTGCCATCTGGAAACTCAGGTCGATGTCTCTGAGATGATGGGCGCTGAGATCTACCTGTATCTGGAGTACAAGGGCAACAAGATGACCGCCCGCGTCGCTCCCACCTCCAAGGCCCGCAACGGAGATACCGTTAGGGTCGCCTTCGATCCGCACAAGGTCCATGTCTTCGATGTGGAGACCGAGCAGACCATCCTGAACTGATCATCCAAGGATCGTTTTTGGTCCTCCTAATAGCAAAAGCCGCTGGGAAGAGATTCCCGGCGGCTTTTGTTGTTATATAGATCGAAAAATCAGACCAGATACCCTTCGAAGCAGTGGAGGTCCTCGGTCTTGACGATGCCTTCCAGATAGAGGCCGTCCTCGCGGTATTCCTCCACCTGCACGCTGCCGCGCTCCCGCATGGGGGCGGCGAGGCCGAGCTTGTCGTAGGGGAGCAGCACCTTCAGGGTGTGCACCCGGTCGCTGAGGATCCCGTCCAGCTTTTGCAGCAGCTTGTCCAGCCCGTAGCCGGTCTTGGCGCTGGTGAGCAGGATGTCCGGGTCGAAGTTCAGGGCGTTGGGCTTATCGCACTTGTTGTAGACGGTCAGGCGGGGGATGTCGGCGCAGTCCAGCCCGTCCAGAACCTCGTCGGTCACGGCGAGCTGTTCCTCGCGCTGTTCATCGCCCGCGTCGGCAACCCGGACGATGACGTCCGACCACGCGGCTTCTTCCAGCGTAGATTTGAAGGCTTCCACCAGATTGTGCGGCAGACGGGACACGAAACCGACCGTGTCCACCAGCAGCACGGCCATGCCGCTGGGGAGCACCAGCTTCCGGCTGGTGGGGTCCAGCGTGGCAAAGAGCATGTCGGCCTCGGCGACGCTGGGGCCGCAGAGGGCGTTCATCAGGCTGGATTTGCCCACGTTGGTGTAACCCACCAAGCTGACCACCGGCATCCCGGTCTTGGCGCGGGCCTTGCGGCTCTCGCCCCGGCGCTTTTCCATCTCGGCCAGCTTTTCGGCCAGCGCGTCGATGCGGGCGTGCACATGGCGGCGGTCCAGTTCCAGCTTGGTCTCACCGGCACCACGGCGGGCACCCCCGCCGCCGCCACCGCCGCCTTGGCGGCTCAGGCTCTCGCCCATGCCCTGCAAGCGGGGCAGCCGGTAGCGCAGCAGGGCCAGCTCGGTCTGGAGCTTGCCCTCGTTGGTCACGGCGCGGCTGCGGAAGATCTCCAAGATCAGCATGGTGCGGTCGATGACTTCCAGCCCGCCCAGCGCGGTGGAGATGTTGCGAATCTGGCTGCCGGTCAGTTCGCCGTCAAACACGGCGCACTGGGCCCCCAGCTCCTCGGCGGCGAGGTGGGCTTCCTCCAGCTTGCCGCTGCCCAGCACGATGCCGGTCTCCGGCGTCTGGCGCTTCTGGGTCACCTCGGCCACGGCCTCCATGTGGTTGGCTTCGCACAGGGCCGAAAGCTCGGCAAGGCTCCGCTCACAGTCCCAAAGGCCCTGATCCAGCGCCAATAAGATCACCTTCGTCGGGGGTGTTTCCACTAAAATATCGTAAAGTTCGCTCAAAATTAACCTCTCAGTAATATATTGTGATGTTCTCTTGTCAGTGCGTAGCATTTGCAGGGGACCGGGGTGCCGTCGAATTTGTGGTATACGGAATCGTGGTCGTAGACGAAGCCGGCCTTGGTCATGACCTTGCCGCTGGCGGGGTTTTTGACCGCATGGCAGCAGGCCAGCCAGTTACTATCTGTATTTTTGAACCAGTATTCTACAACGGCACGGAGGGCTTCGGTGGTAAAGCCTTTGTTCCACCAGCTCCGGCCGATGCAGTAGCCCACTTCCCACACACCGTTCGTATGGTCGAAACCGGGCCACGGGTCCCGCTCCGGTTCGGCGGAACTGGAGGTGAAAACACCGATAGACCCGAACACCTGCCCGGCGGCTTTTTCCACGATGCCCCACTCATAGTAATCTCCGTTGGGGTAGAGCAGTGCCCATGCGGTCAGCAGCTCGCGGGTCTCGTCCGCGTTTTTGTGCGGCTCCCACCGCAGAAATTTTGTCACCTGTGGGTCGTTGGCCCAATTCTGGTACATCATCCCGGCGTCCTCCGGGGTCAGGCGGCGCAAAACCAGCCGCTCGGTCTCGATCTCCTGCGTTCCTGCATGGCGCATGATGCTCACGCTCCTCATCCTGTAAAGTTACGCATAGGATAGCACAAAATCCGCCCCCGCGCAAGCAAAACCGCGCCGATGAAGGAAAAAATGCTTGACAAGGAGAGAAACTTCATTAAACTGAAGAAGAGGAGAATAAAAACTCCCCGCCAACGCGGGGAGAAAGATCAGTTGGGGAGAAGATCGGTTTTCAGGATAGAAGCCCAGTTGCTCTGGCCGTACAAAAAACGAAGAATGTGTACGGTCTGGGTAACTTCATTGACCTGATAAAAGGCGAGATAACCCTGCACGGGGACGAAGCGAATGGAAAGGCTTGCTAAGAAAGGGTCTCGTACAACGGAAAACCGAGCCGGGAGTTCTTCCAGCGAGTCAATGGAGCCGAATGCTCGGCGAACAAGATTCTGTGCGGCAGAATGATTTTTAAGCTGATACGCAATAGAACAAGCAGCATCTTCAATATCCTGATGTGCCCGGTGGGAAATGTCGATTTGGTAGAGCATTCAGACCTCCCAGCGTTTTGCCAATTCGGCTTTGACTTCTGCCCACGGACGGGTCCGCCCGGCGGCTACATCGTCGAGGCCTTCCTGAAGCTTCCCGTACAGCTCGAAGCGGCCGACCAGTTCCTCGTAAGTTTCAATGCTCATCACAGCGAGGTCACCCTTGCCGTTTTTGGTGATGAACACCGGTTCAGCGTAAGTGTGGCAGAACGTGGAGATATCATTGTAATTGTTGCGCAGGTCTGCGCTGGAACGAATCTTAGGCATCCGATACACCTCCTTATAACAAAATTATACCTGAATTCTTGTATAAAGGCAAGCGCAATCAAAGGAAAAGGAGCTTTATCATGGACGATATCCGTGCATTTTTATCCCGCAAGCCGCTGCTGTTTGACGGCGGCATGGGCACCTATTATAAAGCGGCCCCCGGAACGGACTGCGAGCAGGCGAACCTGACCGACCCGGCGGGGGTGCGGAAGGTCCACGCCGAGTATCTGGCCGCCGGGGCGGACGCCATCAAGACGAACACCTTCAGCCTACCCCGGCTGGCGGCGGGTCATGTCCCCGGCTGGGAGAAGCTGGCGGATGCGGGCTGGAAGCTGGCCGCAGAGGCGGCGGCAGAAACCGGCGCGGCGGTCTTTGCGGACCTCGGCCCGGCCCCGGATACCGAGGCGGTCCCGGCGGCGCAGGTGTATACTGCTGTGGCCGAACGTTTTGCGGCGCTGGGGGCCAAAAACTTTTTGTTCGAGACCCTGAGCTCCGACGTGGGGATTCTGGAGACTGTCCGTGCCGTGAAGGCGCAGGTGCCGGAGGCCTTTGTGCTGGTGTCTTTCGCGGTGCTGCCGGACGGCTACACCCGCGAGGGTGTCTACTGCAAGGACCTTGTCCGCCGGATGACCGAGAGCGGCTGCGTGGATGCGGTGGGCCTGAACTGCGTGTCGGCCCCCGGCGCGATGCGCACGCTGGCAAGAGGGCTGGCGGGCGGGGCGCTGCCCCTTTCCGTGATGCCGAACGCGGGCTACCCGGTGGTGACCCGGACGCAGGTGCGGTATCAGGGCAAGCCGGAATACTTTGCGCGGGAGCTGAGCGGGCTGGCGGCAGAGGGCGCAGTGCGCATCCTCGGCGGCTGCTGCGGCACTACCCCCGCCCACATTGCGGCCCTGCGGGCGGCGCTGGATGCCCCGCCGGAGAGGAAGCTGTCGGCGGAACCGGCAAAACTTTCCACAACGGAAGTGAAACCGGTGGAAAACGAGGACGCTTTCCTGCGCAAGCTGAACGCGGGCGAAAAGGTCATTGCCATTGAGCTGGACTCCCCCCGCAACGCCGACCTGACCGGTTATCTGGAGGGAGCACGAAAATTGCAGGCGGCAGGGGCCGACCTGCTGACCATCGCCGACTGCCCCATTGCGCAGGCGCGGATGGATTCCTCCCTTGTGGCGTGCCGGGTCCACCGGGAGCTGGGAATGTGCACCCTGCCCCACATGACCTGCCGGGACCGCAACCTGAACGCCACCAAGGCGCTGCTGCTGGGCCTGTACGCCGAGGGCGTGCGGGAGGTGCTGGCCATCACGGGGGACCCCATCCCCACCGCTGAGCGGGACGAGGTGAAGAACGTCTACCAGTTCAACTCCCGCAAACTGGCTCAGTACATCGTCTCGCTGGCCGGAGAGGACCGGGAGATGCCCACCCCCATGACGGTCTTCGGGGCGCTGAACCTGAACGCCCGCAACTTTGATGTGGAGCTGCGCCGGGCGGGCGAAAAGCTGGAAAACGGGATGTCCGGTTTCCTGACCCAGCCGGTGCTGTCCGAACAGGCGGTGGAGAACCTCTGCCGCACGCGGGAGACGCTGGGCAGCCGGGCCAAGATCTTGGCGGGCATCATGCCGGTGGTCAGCCAGCGGAACGCCACCTTTATGGAAAACGAGATCAACGGCATCCATGTGGACGAGGAGATCATTCAGAAGTTCGCCGGGCTGGATCGGGCCGGGGGCGAAGAACTGGGCCTTGCCATCTCGCTGGAGATGGCCCGGAAAGCCCTGCCCTACGCGGACGGCTTCTATCTGATGACCCCCTTCAACCGGGTGGCTCTGATGGAGCGGCTCATCGCGCAGCTCCGCACCGAGGTGTTGCAGGAGTCCTGACGGGCTGTTCCTGCTTTCGCCCGAAGTCTACCGCAAGGCCCAGATGCTGAAGACCCGCCTGAAAGGCTGACACTGCCTTTTTTGAAAAAAGAGATTGACAAAACGCACAAAAACGGCTATATTCTTTGTATAAATGCAATGAAAAAGAGTGCGCATCGCGGGCAGCTTTCCAGAGAGCCGGGGCAGGTGAAAGCCGGTAAGGACGCAGCGGTGTGCTGTCGCTTTTGAGCAGGGGCGGGGAATCCAGTAGTCGCCTCCGGGGCTGCCCCACGTTATCGGGGCATCAAGGGGCACAAAAAAGCCAGACGCTTTTTGTGCAATTTGGGTGGTACCGCGGTGTAATAGAAATTACAGCCGTCCCATGGAACGTTCCGTGGGGCGGCTTTTTTCGTCCCACTTCACAAACAGTTTGGGAGGAGATTCGGATGAAAGAACTCGCAAAACAGTACGATCCCAGTCAGGTGGAAGACCGCATCTACCAGTTCTGGCTGGACGGCGGCTACTTCCACACGGAAGCAGACCCCGACAAGAAACCCTACACCATCGTGATGCCGCCGCCGAACGTCACCGGCCAGCTGCACATGGGTCATGCACTGGATAACACTATGCAGGACGTGCTCATCCGCACCAAGCGGATGCAGGGCTACGCGGCCCTGTGGGTGCCCGGCACCGACCACGCATCCATCGCTACCGAGGCCAAGGTCGTGGAGGCCATGCGTGCCGAGGGCCTGACCAAGGAGATGGTGGGCCGCGACGGCTTCTTGGAGCGCGCTTGGGAGTGGAAGACCAAGTATGGCAACCGCATCGTCAGCCAGCTCAAGAAGCTGGGCACCAGCTGCGACTGGCAGCGCGAGCGCTTTACCATGGATGAGGGCTGCTCCGAAGCCGTCAAGGAAGTGTTCGTCCGCTTGTACGACAAGGGCCTGATCTACCGCGGCAACCGGATGGTCAACTGGTGCCCCCACTGCAACACCTCCATCTCGGATGCGGAAGTGGAGTACGAGGAGAAGGACGGCAACTTCTGGCACCTGCTCTATCCGGTCAAGGAGACCGGCGAGATGCTGGAGCTGGCCACCACCCGCCCGGAGACCATGCTGGGCGATACCGCTGTCGCCATCAACGGCGACGACCCCCGCTATGCCCACCTGCACGGCTGCCATGTCGTCCTGCCGCTGCTGAACAAGGAGATCCCCATCGTCTGCGATGAGCACGCCGACATGACCAAGGGCACCGGTGTCGTCAAGATCACCCCGGCCCACGACCCCAACGACTTTGAGGTGGGTCTGCGCCATGACCTGCCCATCGTCCGCGTCTTCACCTACGACGGCCGCATGACCGGCGCTGCCGACAAGGCCGCTGCCGATGCCCTCTTTGCAGCGGGCAAGAACACCGTGAACGAACCGCAGGTGCTGGATTGCGGCAAGTATGCCGGCATGACCACCATGGAAGCCCGCAAGGCCATTCTGGCCGACCTGAAAGAGGGCGGCTTCCTGAAGGAGATCGAGCCCCTGAAGCACGAGGTCGGCACCTGCTACCGCTGCCACTCCACCATCGAGCCTATGGTCTCGAAGCAGTGGTTCGTCAAGATGGAGCCGCTGGCAAAGCCCGCCATCGAGAGCGTGGAAAAGGGTGAGATCAAGTTCATCCCGGAGCGCTTCACCAAAAACTATATGAACTGGATGAAGGGCACCCGCGACTGGTGCATCAGCCGCCAGCTGTGGTGGGGCCACCAGATCCCGGCTTACTACTGCGACGACTGCGGCGAGACCGTGGTGGCGAAGGAGGCTCCCTGCACCTGCCCCAAGTGCGGCGGCAGCAAGTTCACGCAGGACCCCGACACGCTGGATACGTGGTTCTCTTCTGCGCTGTGGCCCTTCAGCACGCTGGGCTGGCCCAATGAGGATAGCGCCGACCTCAAGTATTTCTACCCCACCAACACCCTCGTCACCGGCTACGACATCATCGGCTTCTGGGTCAGCCGCATGATCTTCTCCGGTCTGGCCTACACCGGCAAGGCCCCCTTCGACACCGTCTGCATCCACGGCATCGTCCGCGACAGTCAGGGCCGGAAGATGTCCAAGAGCCTCGGCAACGGCATCGATCCGCTGGAAGTCATCGCCAAGTACGGCGCGGATGCTCTGCGCTTCATGCTGCTGGACGGCTCCACCCCCGGCAACGACATGCGCTACAGTGAAAAGAAGGTCGAGGCAGCCCGTAACTTCGCCAATAAGCTGTGGAACGCTACCCGCTTCGTGCTGATGAACCTGCCCGAAGATTTCCAGCCGGGTCTGCCCGCCGACGACAAGCTGGACATGAGCGACAAGTGGGTGCTGACCAAGCTGAATCAGGTGGCCGGTGCCATGACCGACAACCTCGACCACTACGAGATGGGTCTGGCCGCTGCCAAGATCAACAGCTTCATCTGGGATGTCTACTGCGACTGGTTCATCGAGATCGCAAAGCCCCGCTTGAACTCCGGCGACGCCGAACAGGCCGACACCGCCCGCCGTGTGCTGGTGTACGTGCTGGACAAGGCCCTCAAGCTGCTGCATCCCTTCATGCCCTTCGTGACCGAGGAGCTGTATCAGGCCCTGCCCGGCTCCGCCGAGACCATCATGATCCAGAGCTGGCCGACCGTGGACGACGCCCACAACTGGCCGGAGGAAGAGGAAGCCTTTGAGAAGGTCATGGATTATATCAAGGCCGTGCGCACCATGCGCACCGAGATGAACGTCCACCCCGCCAAGAAGACCAGCATGATCATCGAGACGGCGGACGCAGCCCCCTTCCAGAACGCACAGGTCTATCTGGCCAAGTTCGCCTTTGCCACCGAGGTGACCTTTACCGAGAAGTACGAGGGCAGCACCGACGGCATGGTGCAGGTCTCCACCCACGCCGCCCGCGGCTTCATCCCCATGATGGAGCTGATCGACCGCGAGAAGGAGCTGGCCCGCCTGAACAAGGAAAAGGCCAAGGCGGAAAAAGAACTGGCCATGTTCGAGAACCAGCTCAACAACCCCAAGTTCGTCGAGCGCGCCCCGGCGGCACTGGTGGAGGATATCCGCGCAAAGCACGCCAAGAGTCAGGACAAGCTGGCCAACATCGAGCAGAGCATCAAGGCGCTGGGCTGATGACGGAACAGAAGAAGCGCATCTCGCCGTGGCTGCTGGCCGGGCGGGTGATCTTTACCTTTGCGCTCATCGGCTGCATCACCTTCATCTTCACCAACTCCATGCAGGTGGCCGCCGTCTCGGAAGGGGCCAGCGGCCGGGTGCTGGAGCGGATGCAGCAGATTCTGCAGGTGCTGGGGCTGAACGGCGCGGCGCACCATCTCACGATGCACATCGTCCGCAAGCTGGCCCATTTCTGCGAATATATGCTGGAGGGGTTCCTGCTCATGCTCTGTCTGCGGGTGTACACGCGGCACCTGCTGCGGCATGTCTCGTGGCCCATCTTGGGTGGGTTGCTCACAGCGCTGACCGATGAGACCGTCCAGCTCTTCGTGCCGGGGCGCAGCGGGCAGGTCACCGACATCTGGATCGATTTTTCCGGCGTCATGACCGGCCTCATGGTGGGGCTCATCCTGCTGGGGCTGATCCGTATGTGCATCCTGCTTTACAAACATCGAAACGAGGATTGACGCAATGACCATAGATCGGGCAAATGAATACTTTGCCGCTCTGCCGGAGGGGTTTGCCCCGGCGGAGGAACTGCGCGCCGCTCTGCCCGCTGCGGCGCAGCAGGTGGCGTATGTGGGCGCAGCCGGTACGGCGGGCAAGACCGCATCCGCTGCCCTCATCGCTGCGGTGCTCAAGGCCGCGGGCTTCGTCACCGGCCTATATCACGCGGGCTGCGAGCCGCTGGCCCAGCGCATCCGCATCAACGGGAACCCCGTGGACGCCGGGTTGCTCTGCACCGCTGCAGATCAGCTCAGCAGCCGCAAGCCCCTGCCCCGCGCGGCGGCGGAACTGGCGGC
>ERZ1027236.679-NODE-679-length-10129-cov-3.473099_pt1 | contig 10129 bp, 9 predicted proteins | sample MGYA00519265_ERZ1027236 | MGnify/ENA primary metagenome ERZ1027236 (study PRJEB26926, sample SAMN06164642) | human gut metagenome | biome: ENVO:00009003; feature: ENVO:2100002; material: ENVO:00002003 | host: Homo sapiens | place: USA | collected 2012 ... | reverse complement strand
AGATTAGCGAGTGTCTCGTGGGCTCGGAGATGTGTATAAGAGACAGTCTCTGAGCAGGGCGAAATCAAGATTCTTTTTCGCCGCGTCAAACGGATTGATTTCAACTGTCGTCTCGCAACTCGGCGCAGAAAACTCCCTCGCCGCGCCGATAATTCTGCCGAGCCTCTCCGCTCCCAGCGCTGACGGGGTGCCGCCGCCAATATAAACGGTGTCCGCAGTTATGTTATATTTTGCCGCAAGAGCGGGAATGCGGTGGATAAGCGTGTCGGTGTAGACATTCGCTGCGCTTTCGTCAAGGCGCAGAGAATAAAAATCGCAGTAGGGGCACTTGCTGCGGCAGAACGGTATGTGAATATATAACCCCGCGTTTTTGCTTTTCATTTTTCCGCACCTCCCGCAAATTATCGCTTTATAATAATGTATAATAACACAAAGATGTTATTCAAACAATCCGTATACGGCATTTTTGCCGAATTTTGTGTGCAAAATCACAACTTTTTGTATGGTAATTGTTGCTTTTTGCCAGAAGCTGTGTTATAATCAGAAAGCTTGATTTTTTAAATAGGAGGTCGTCTTTTGGCACAGGAACAGACAGCCGCGGTCAATCCGCAGGCAGAATCCGGCGAAGATTCGTCAGGATACGTCTTTCAGAACAGACGCTATGTCGGTACGAAAGAGACTGTCGCTTACGTCGTCTATGATATGTCGCAGAGCTTCAATATCAACGCGTATTCGCAGAGATTCGTCACCAACATCCTTCAGGTCAGCCTGAAGCTGCAGCGAATAGCGAATGTTATCAACGGTATTTGGGACGTTATCAACGATGTGCTTTTCGGTGCGATAGTTGACAAGACGAGAACCCGCTGGGGCAAGTTCAAGCCCTATCTCGTTGCGCTCGGTATCCCCGGCACAATCGGTACGTGCATTTATTGGCTCATGCCCCTCATATTTGCGGGCAGAGGTCCGAACGATATCTGGAAATTCATCGGATATCTTCTTCTCATGGTCGTGCGTGAAGGCGCGGGAACATTCCGCGATATCGCACAGAAGGGTATCCAGTCCACGATAACCCCGCACCCTGTTGACAGAACGAGAATTATCACTATTGCAAACTTTGCCTCCGGCTTCCTCGGTGAGAAGCTGCCCGAGCAGATAATGACCGTTCTCCTTGACCTTATCGGCAGAAATAAGATCAAGCTTACTCTTCAAGGTACTTTTGTCGGCATGGGTATTTTCACTGCCGTTGTCGCAGGCGCAGGTGCTATGTGGTTCTTCTTTATCTGTAAAGAGAGAGTCATGCAGTCCGTCGAGCGTCCGAGCATCAAGGCGGGTATCAAGTCGATAATCAACAACAAGCCGATACTTCTTATGACGCTTTCCAAGATGCTCAGCGGCTTCTCGGTCGGCGGCAGCAAGTCGGACTACCTTATCGATGTTCTGAACTTTGCTTCGCTCAATATTATTACCGGTATCCCCGGCTCGATAATCAACCCCATAAGCTATGCGATAGTTCCGTGGTTCAGACGGCACTTCTCGAGCCGCTTCCTGTATATCATGGGTACATATGTCGGCGATATCCTGCTCGTGCCCGTGTTCCTCGTCGGCTGCATCGGCGGCAAGAAGCACGGACTTTATAAGAAGGTCGTTCCCATGGCGATCGCCCTCACCTTGTGGGAGACGCTGTTCATGATTTTCTACGGCGTGCGTAAGGTCATCCCGACCGAGATGTACAACGAGGCAATGGACTACTGCGAATGGAAGAACGGCTACCGTACAGAAGGCATGACGAGCGTCGCCCAGGGTCTTGCCCAGAAGCTTTCGAGCATCGTCAGTGGCTATATCGCGCTGTTCATCAAGCAGCTTATCGGCTACGACCTGACTGCCTACACAAGAGGCACCGCGCAGTCGGATAACACCAAGTTCGGTCTGTTCGCAATGTTCACCATCATCCCGTTCATCACAACCTCCCTCGGCATCATTCCGATGCTCTTCTATGATCTGAACGACAAGAAGAAGGAGAAGATGTACGAAGAGCTGCTTGAGAGAAGAGCCGCAATGTCCAAGGAGGCAACCTCCGGCGACCTTGAAGCGCTCGAGAAACTCGCAAAGGCTCAGATGGAGATCGGCAACAGCAAGAGCGAGCTGTAAAGACTTCCTCATAACAAATAGAAATTATCCTCCGTATGTAATGTACGGAGGATTTTTTGTGCCCGCTTTTTGTATACAGAAATATACAGTTCAAAATTTATACACATTGGAGCAACAATGTTTAATAAAACTGTTGCATTTGCATAAAAATTATGTTATGATTCAAAAGTAAAAAAATGCAGACAGGAGGTAATGCTTTGGCAGAAGAAGTAAAAACCGCTGCGGTCGGCAATCAAGCCGGCGGTAATGCCGAAAATAGCGGATATGTTTATCAGAACAGACGCTATGTCGGAACCAAAGAGACGGTTGCATATGTCGTCTACGATATGTCGCAGAGCTTCAATATCAACGCGTATTCGCAGAGATTCGTCACCAACATCCTTCAGGTCAGCCTGAGGTTCCAGCGTATAGCGAATGTCATCAACGGCATCTGGGATGTTATCAACGATGTTCTTTTCGGCGCAATAGTTGACAAGACGAGAACAAGATGGGGAAAATTCAAGCCTTATCTCGTCGCGCTCGGTATTCCCGGAACGATAGGAACGTGCATTTATTGGCTGATGCCCATACTGTTTTCGGGCAGAGGACAGGAGGATATCTGGAAATTTATCGGATATCTCGTGCTGATGGTCGTGCGAGAGGGCGCAGGAACATTCAGAGCGATAGCCCAGAAGGGTATTCAGGCGACGATAACGCCGCACCCCGTTGACCGAACCCGACTGATAACGATTGCCGATTTCGTCTCCGGTGCGCTCGGTGAAAAATTGCCGGAACAGATAATGACGATTTTGCTCGACCTCATCGGCAGAAACAAAGTCAAGCTCACCCTTCGCGGAACATTCGTTACCATGGGTCTGTTTACCGCTATAGTCGCGGGCGCGGGCGCGCTGTGGTTCTTCCTTATCTGTAAGGAACGTGTCATGCAGTCCGTTGAGACGCCGAGCCTTAAAGCGAGTATCAAGTCGATAATCAACAACAAGCCGATTTTGCTTATGACGCTGTCGAGTATGCTCAGCGGATTTGCAGTCGGCGGAAGCAAGCAGGACTATTATATAGATGTTCTGAATTTTGCTTCCCTCGGTCTTATCACCGGTATCCCCGGCGCTATTATCAATCCGTTCAGCTATATGGCTGTACCGTGGTTCAGACGGCATTTCTCGAGCCGTTTCCTGTATATTATAGGAGACAAGATATCCGGAATACTGCTTGTCCCCGTGTTCTTGGTCGGCTGCATCGGCGGCAAGAAGCACGGACTTTATAAGAATGTCTGGGTCATGGGTATCGCAATGACGCTCTGGGAGACCATATTCATGATCTTCTACGGCGTGCGCCGCATAATCCCAACCGAGATGTACAACGAGGCTATGGACTACTGCGAGTGGAAGAACGGTTACCGTACGGAGGGTATGACGAGCGTCGCTCAGGGTCTTGCCCAGAAGCTTTCGGGCATCGTCAGCAACTATATTTCCACATGGATAAAGCAGCTTATAGGCTATGACCTCACACTCTATGTCAGAGGTACCGCGCAGTCCGATTCCACAAAGTTCGGTCTGTTCGCAATGTTCACCATCGTCCCGTTCCTTACCGGTATCGTCAGCATCGTCCCGATGCTCTTCTATGACCTGAACGGCAAGAAGAAGGAACAGATGTATGAGGAGCTTCTCGAAAGAAGAGCGGCTCTTTCCAAGGAAGCCACAATGGGCGACCTTGAAGCACTTGAAAAGCTTGCCAAGGCTCAGATGGAGATAGGCAGCAGGAAGCAGGAACTTTAATAAAATCAAAGAGCACTGCATACCAAACGACAATAAAACAGCAAAAAGTCCCGACAGCAATGTCTGCCGGGACTTTTTGCATATATAAAGCTGCATAATATGACAGAACAGTTTGGTGGATGGAGATTTGTAATCTATTAGGCGCAACCTGTAGGGTGCGGCGACCTCGACGCACCGCTGCCGCGACAGCGGCACGAAATCCTCGCAAAAATCTTTTTTTACCTTCGCTATGTACTATAATTAAATGATATATACTCCCCGCGTTTCGGCATTTTCTTTTTATTTGAAAAAGAAAACGCCTGCAAAAGAAAAGCAAACGCAGGGCTTCGCCCCGAGACCCCGCGAACGCCGCGCCGCAGTACATAGCTTGTGCTACTCAGTAGGCAGCTCGGCACATTCGCCCGTAAACTCGCTTCGCTCAAACAGTACGGGCTCGTGCGGCTTGCTGCGCAAGCCGTTCCCTCGCAGTTCTCAGATAGCCTGTTACACTGCGGCACGGCTATTGGAAACTTGCTCATCGGTTTTTATCAAGTCGCTTGCTTTACCTTTTTGGAGCTTGCATGATTCACAATGTTAAACACAGACCGTAGGGTGCGTCTGCTCGACACAACGACACCGACTGATTATAAATTTTCCGCGCCGCGCTCTTTGCGTTCGGCGCGATATACTGTTGAGAATAGGGGTACTGACCGAATGAAATACGATGCGGGTAGAATAGATGTTGCCGTTATAGGCGCGGGTCACGCGGGAATCGAGGCGGGGCTCGCTTCGGCGCGTCTCGGATGCAAGACGGAGGTGTTCACCGTCAATCTCGACTGGGTCGGCAATATGCCGTGCAACCCGTCGATAGGCGGAACTTCAAAAGGGCATCTGGTGCGCGAGATAGATGCGCTCGGCGGCGAGATGGGTCTCGCGGCGGACGCGAACACTTTGCAGATGCGTATGCTCAATCTCGGCAAGGGTCCGGCAGTCCACAGCCCGCGCGCGCAGATCGACAGGCGCGCCTACAGCGCATATATGAAAAGAACGCTTGAGGAGCAGGAGAATTTGACGCTCCGCCAGGCTGAAATAATCGATATTCATTATGACTCCGGCGAGTGGGTGCTCACCACCCGGCTCGAAGCCGTTTACCGCGCGAAGTGCGTGGTGCTCGCGACGGGCACTTTCCTCGGCGGCAGAGTCTACATCGGCGATGTCTCATACGAGAGCGGACCGGACGGGATGTTTCCGGCGACCGAGCTCTCGAAGTCGCTCAAAGCCCTCGGACTCCCTCTGCGCCGATTCAAGACGGGCACGCCCGCGCGAGTCAACCGCAGAAGCGTTGAGACCGAAAAGCTCGAACCGCAGTTCGGCGATGAGGATATAGTGCCGTTTTCGTTCACGGGCAGGTACGAAGTGAAGAACACGCGCGAATGCTATGTGACCTACACGGGGGAGGAGACGAAGAAAGTTATTCTCTCGAACCTCCACCGCTCGCCGCTCTATTCCGGAAAGATAGACGGAGTCGGTCCGCGCTATTGCCCGAGCATAGAGGATAAAATAGTCCGCTTCTCCGAAAAGGAGCGGCATCAGATATTCATCGAACCATGCGGCGCAGAGACTGGGGAGATGTATCTCCAGGGACTTTCTTCTTCGCTGCCGGAGGATGTGCAGCTCGAATTCCTGCACACTATCCCCGGATTGGAGCACTGTGAGGTCATGCGCACCGCATATGCTATAGAATATGACTGCATCGATCCGCTCGCGCTCAAGCGCAGTCTTGAGTTCAACGACTTTGACGGACTCTTCGGCGCAGGCCAGTTCAACGGTTCAAGCGGATACGAAGAGGCCGCCGCGCAGGGACTGATAGCCGGCATCAACGCCGCGCGCAAGGTTCAGAAAAAGAACGCGCTCGAACTCGACCGCGCCAGTTCGTATATCGGAACGCTCATAGACGACCTCGTCACAAAGGGCTGCTCCGATCCGTACAGAATGATGACCTCGCGCTCGGAATACAGACTCCTGCTCAGACAGGATAACGCCGACCGCCGCCTGACTCCTATAGGTTACGAACTGGGACTCATTTCGCAGGAGCGCTATGACGCATTCTGCCGCAAGCTCGAATTGATTGAAGACGAGAAGCGCCGCGCAGAAAATACTACTATCCACGCGTGCAAAGAGCTGAATGATATACTTGTTTCACGTGAAACATCGCCCATCGACGGCGGAATAAGACTCTCCGAGCTTCTGCGCCGTCCGCAGGCGGATTATAAACTGCTCGCCCCGTTTGACCCGACGCGCCCGGACTATCCGAAAGAAGTGTTCGAGCAGGTCGAGATAGATATCAAATACGAGGGATATATAAAACGCCAACAGGCGCAGGTCGATGAGATGCGCCGACTCGAAGTGAAAAAAATACCGCAGGATATAGACTACGCCGCGCTCGGCGGACTGCGGCTTGAGGCGGTCGAGAAGCTTTCAAAGATACGCCCGGAGAATGTCGGCCAGGCGTCGAGAATATCCGGCGTCAGCCCCGCGGACATTTCGGTGCTGCTGATTCATCTGGAGAGGGAGAACAGGAAACATGATAAATAAAGACAGACTCAAAAATATCTGCGCCGATATCGGCGTTGAGCTCGACGCGCAGGCTCTTGAAAGATTTGAGCTTTTTGCGTCGATGCTCGTCGAAAAAAACAAAGTGCTCAATCTCACCGCCATAACCGACCCCGAGGGGATAGCCGTAAAGCACTTTGCGGACAGCCTTACTGCGCTTCGCATGATAGAGCTCAACGCGGGGGACAGGGTCATAGATGTCGGCACGGGCGGCGGCTTTCCGGGAATTCCGCTGCTTATTGCCCGCCCGGAGATAGAGCTCACCATGCTCGACTCGACGGGCAAAAAGCTGGCGTTCGTCTCGCAGAGCGTTGAAGAACTCGGACTTTCCGCTAATATAGTCCATGCACGCGCCGAAGAGGCGGGGCGGGGGGAGCTGCGCGAGAGCTTCGATTTTGCGGTGTCGCGCGCGGTCGCGGCGATGAATATTCTGTGCGAGTACTGCCTGCCGTTTGTTAAAGTCGGCGGAACTTTTTGCGCGATGAAAGGCGCAAAGGGCGCCGAAGAACTCGACTGCGCCGGAAAAGCAATTGCCACACTCGGCGGCGAGACTCAAAAGACCGAGACTCTCATACTGCCCGACGGCGGCGAGAGAGTTCTGATAAATGTAAAAAAGATATCGCACACTGCGACAAAATACCCGCGCCCTTCGGCACAGATTTCAAAAAAGCCGCTCGTATAACGGGGAAAAGCTCCCGAACGGCTCATTTCTGCCCGACCGAAAACAGTGGACAACCGCCTTTTCCGGTGATATGCTTTTATCACAGAGGAACGGCGGTTCTTCTATTATCGGAAAGGACAAGTGCCATGGAAGTTTCAAAAGCCGGAGCTGTTCTGCTCATTCCTGTTGATAAGATCAGGACAAACCCGAATCAGCCGAGAAAATATTTCGATCCCGACGAGCTTTCGTCCCTCGGCGAGAGCATCCGCCGCAATGGAATACTCCAGCCGCTTTCGGTGCGCGCGGAGGACGGGGACGGAAAATATGAGCTGATAGCAGGGGAGCGGCGGCTCAGAGCTGCAACAGAATCGGGCTTCGACCGCGTGCCGTGCATTGTTATAAATGCGGATTCCACGCAGGCGGCTGTCTATTCCGTGATAGAGAATCTTCAGCGGCGCGACCTCAACTTTTTTGAAGAGGCGCTTGCGATAGAGTCGCTCGGCGAAAAGTACGGACTCGACAGAGCTCAGCTCTCGGAAAGGCTCGGCAAAGCTCCGTCTACATTATCAAATAAGCTTCGGCTTCTGCGCCTGCCCGAGGATATCCGCGAGAAGATGATTTCCGCAGATTTAACCGAGCGTCATGCCCGTGCTCTGCTCAGGATAGAAGATTTAAATAAGCTGCACGCCGCGACCGATACGGTCATAAAGCGTTCGCTGAATGTGGCGCAGACCGAAAAGCTCGTCAATGCGATTCTCGATGACGAGACCGCGCACAAGCCGCACGTTATAAAGCTTTTCAAAGATGTCCGCATCTTTGTCAACACAATAAACCACGCCGTCGATACCATGCGCGAAGCGGGCATCAGGGCGGAGTCCCTGCGCACCGAGACGCAGGACAGCATCGAGTTCACGGTGCGCATACCGAAAGAGTTCGCCTGCCGCAACGCAGGCTGACCCATAAATTTGACAATCCCCCATTACCATATCTTTCTCTTTCACACCCCACATCACGGCAGGGCGGCAGACTTCCGAAAAGGAGTCTGCCGCTTTGTCGTTTCAATGTTTCACGTGAAACATCGGTGTTCGATATTCTGATTGACCTTTTCAAAGCGTTATGGTATAATTTTTGCAGTATTTTTGGCCGAAAAAGGCAAAGGAGACTTCGGATTGGGAAAGGTAATTGCAATAGTCAATCAGAAAGGCGGCGTCGGCAAGACGACCTCGGCGGTCAACCTCGCGGCGGCCGTCGGCGACAAGGGGTATAAAGTCCTCCTCGCGGACATCGACCCGCAGGGCAACGCGACGAGCGGACTCGGCATCAACAAGCGCGCGCTCGAGCAGTCGGCATATGATGTGATGATAAACTCCGTCCCCGCAAAGGATGTTATCCTCGAGAGCGAGTATGAGAATGTTTGGGTTCTGCCGTCGAACATGGCTCTCGCCGGCGCGGAGCTTGAGCTCGTGGATATGGATCGCCGCGAGAGCAGACTCAAGACTGCACTCGCACCCGTCAAGGCGGATTTTGATTTTATCTTCTTTGACTGCCCGCCCTCGCTCGGACTCATAACCCTCAACGCCCTGTGCGCTTCGGACACCGTTATGGTGCCGATCCAGTGCGAGTATTATGCGCTCGAAGGTCTGTCGCAGCTCATGTCTACCGTCAGGCAGGTCAAGCGCCTCTATAACCCGATGATCGAGATCGAGGGAGTTCTGCTCACGATGTACGACGGCAGACTCAATCTCACCCAGCAGGTCGTTGACGAGGTCAAACGCTTCTTCCCCAGAAAGGTCTATTCCTCGGTCATTCCGCGAAATGTCAGACTCTCCGAGGCTCCGAGCTTCGGTCAGCCGGTAATGTACTATGACAGAAGCTCAAAGGGAACGAGCGCATATAACGACTTTGCGGACGAGTTCCTGAGAATGAACGGAAAGAAAAGCAACTGAGCCGAAAGGGGAAATATAAATGGCAGCAAAAAAAGGCGGACTCGGCCGCGGGCTTGACGCTCTGTTTGCCGACAACTCCATTGAAGAGATAGCCTCGACCAGCGCGGTCAAGCTCAAGATAATGGACATCGAGCCCAACCGCGACCAGCCGAGAAAAATATTTGACGAGGATGCGCTCGCCGAGCTTGCGGACAGCATAGCGAAACACGGCGTCATTCAGCCGCTTCTCGTGCGCCCGATGCCGGACGGCAGCTATCAGCTCGTCGCCGGCGAACGCCGCTGGCGCGCATCGCGCATGGCGGGTCTGACCGAAGTTCCCGTTGTTATAAAAGAGCTCAGCGACGACGAGGCGATGGCTCTCGCTCTTATAGAAAACCTCCAGCGCGAGGATCTCAACGCGATTGAAGAGGCGCAGGGCATAAAGGCGCTCATGGACACCCTCTCGCTGACTCAGGACGAGGCGGCGGAGCGCGTCGGCAAATCCCGTCCCGCAGTGGCTAATGCGCTGAGACTTCTCAAGCTCCCGGACAGCGTTATTGCGCTCGTCTCGGACGGCAAGCTCTCGCCCGGTCACGCACGCGCCCTGCTCGGTTTCAAAGATGAGCAGGATATCATCGAGACGGCGGATTTGATTATAGAAAAAGGGCTGACCGTCCGCGATGTTGAAAAATTAGTCAAAAAGAGAAATAAAGAGCCCAAGGCGGAGAAGCCAGCCGCTCGCCGCGCGAGCTACTATGACGAAGTTGAACTCGCTCTGACCGACTTCCTCGGAAGAAAAGTCAAGGTCGGCACGAAGCCCGGCAAGGAGAGCGGAGTGCTCGAGATAGATTTCTTCGACAAAGACGATCTGACCCGTCTGGCAGATGCGCTCAAGAGCCTCGGCGACTAAATGCGAATTCCCTCCGCTCATGCGGGGGGATATCTTTTGCCCGCGGGCATAATTTTGTGTTGAGGTGATTGCATGACAGAGGTTCTGATAACGGCGCCGTGCAGCGATGAGATAAAGCTGC
>ERZ1027236.676-NODE-676-length-10146-cov-4.193440_pt1 | contig 10146 bp, 9 predicted proteins | sample MGYA00519265_ERZ1027236 | MGnify/ENA primary metagenome ERZ1027236 (study PRJEB26926, sample SAMN06164642) | human gut metagenome | biome: ENVO:00009003; feature: ENVO:2100002; material: ENVO:00002003 | host: Homo sapiens | place: USA | collected 2012 ... | reverse complement strand
TCCTGCATGTCGGCATCCATCACCGCCACGTAATCCCCATCTGCATTGCAGAAGCCCGCATACATTGCAGCCTCCTTACCAAAGTTTCTGGAAAATGACAAATACTTGAAATAATCGTATTCCTCTGAGATCTTTTTCATGGTCTCAAGAGTCTTATCCGACGAACCATCATTTACCATAAGAACCTCAAAATCATACTGTCTGAGTTCCTGTCTCACCTTGTCCAGCTCCCCTGCAAATATCGGAAGAGCCTGCTCTTCGTTATAGCATGGAATTATCAAACTAACTTTTTTCATTTTGTTTCACCTGCTTTAAATTTATAAATTCGTATTCCTGAAAATCTGTATTCTATAGATTTCTTTGTATACTTTGTTATCTCTGCTATTTTCTCAGTCATCTTGTGTATCTTTTTCTCTTCAAATTTTGGATCATTGATGACCGCCACATATATCTCATCGCCGCAGTCCTTCACCAGATCAGCGATGCTGTCTATATCATCCTCGTACACATACCGGCATCTTCCCATCTGGGAAAATACGTTCATTCCCGCGTACACGTTGTTCCATTTGCCATCTCCGTGACACAGTATGATACAGTCCTGTCCCTTCATCTCCTCCAAGGCTGTGCTCCAGTCGCTGTAGCCCATGTACTGCCAGTCTATACCCTTTACAGCTATACTGCCTGCACATAATACCAGGCATATGACAGCGGTTACAACTGCACATCTCTTCCTGGTTATTACTGGAACCAGCTTCATCATACACCATATCATAAACACAGCCACTATAGGAAGTGCCGAGTAAATATATCTTGCATTTACAAGCTCGGACCCCTGTATTCCCACAAATGCAAGAACGGCGTCAGCCACGATAACCCCCGCCAATAACAGTGAGCGTGACTCTATCCTTCCTGTTCTGTCCGCATCTATATCTCTCCTGTGTATACATACTCTGTAGGATAATCCATCATTTTCCCTGACCAAGGATATCTTTATATCCACAAATGAAAGCACTATCCTTGCCACGATGAGCACCAGTGCCACAAGCACGATCAGCGGAAGCAGTCCTGCAAAATACGACCTGTTTATATAACTGATATAATATAAGAATTTGTGACCGGAAAGTCCTATCAGATTATCGGTAGCATAGCTTCCCCTGTAACCAAATATGTGCTTTATCGTCGCGGGAAATACCGCTATTGCCGCACCAAGTCCAGCAACAAGACTAAAGCCATACGCAAACATCTGCTTTACCTTTCGCATATACAGCAGGTATATACATACACACAATCCAAGTCCGGCAACATAGAAGTAGAAATAATAGTGTGTGAGTCCGCCGAACATGACCGCCAGTGCCAGCAATATAAAATACGGCACGGTCATCTTCTTTTTATGTCTCAGTATATATACATGAACCGCCGTCAGCAGCAATACATTCAAGGTCTGAAGAAGATACATCCGTATGAGCATACAGTTGCTTATGCCCACCGATGATACGCCCCACAGAGCTGCCGCCATCAGTCCATACCATCTGTTTCCAAGCAGATATGCCGCCACATACAACAGAAGAATATCCACAAATATCAGGAGTATGAGGTTGAGCACTATTCCCGGAACTGCACTGTATCCCGCTCCTTTGAAAAAGTAGCACACCGTATGCAGCAGCATATAATATACCGGCGGGTGGACATCATTTTCCTGATTTCTGTATGCCGCACTGTAGTTGAATGAATCATCGTTATAATTCATATAGTTCTCAAAATATGACCCCGTCACCCACTCATCAAGTGGCGTGTTGTCCTCTCCCGGATGGAGAAAAGTCTTGTCCGTGGAGTTTGCAAGGCCATAGCTGTACACCTCATCACAAAACAGATACTGTCTCTTAAGCCCGTAGTGGATGCACAGTCCATACTGCAGTAACACCAGCACTATGCATGCGATCCAGAAATACCGATTTGTCCTGATTTCTTTATTTTTCTTTACACTCTCTGTCATAATCTATTCTCCCACTGTCTTTGCCCATATAATAAGAGCAGTTTACCTCCTTTGTATACTTAATTTATTTTAAAATAAAAAACGGACTGCTACATTGTGACCGTATATTATACGTCACTGTAACAATCCGTTTGTTTATGATTATTTTTCTTTATTACTTTTCAAGTATATCGTAGATAAAATCCATGACCTTGTCACCAAATGCTGCTGACTCCTTCTGTGCCTCATCGTATGATGAACCCTTTACTCCGTAGTAGAACTTGATCTTTGGCTCAGTTCCTGAAGGTCTTACTGCAAGCCATGCATCGTTCTCAAGCTCATAGTAGAGTACATTTGCATTAGGGAAACCGGTAGGCTTAACCTCGCCTGTCTCGATGTTTCTTATATACTCAAGACGGTAGTCACGAACTACCTTTGTCTTGTAGCCTGCAACATCCTCAGGTACATTTGCACGGAGGATATTCATGATGTGTCCGATCTTCTTAGATCCCTCAACACCCTTGAGTGTTACGGTCTTGATGTCATCTACATAATATCCGTACTTCTCGTACATATCCATCATTGCATCCCAAAGAGTCTTTCCCTGACCTCTGTAGTAGGCTGCTGCCTCGCAGAGAGCCATAGTTGCAACAACGGCATCCTTGTCTCTTGCGTGGGTTCCGATCAGGCATCCGTAGCTCTCCTCGAATCCGAAGAGGTATGTTCCCTTGCCTGTCTGCTCAAATCTGAGGATCTCACGGCCAATGTTCTTGAAACCTGTGAAACACTCGATGAGATCTGTTCCATAATACTTTGCTATAGCATCTACCATGTTGGTAGTAACGATAGTCTTGATGATTGCTCCGTCTGCTGGAAGGCTGCCATTCTTTTCCTTCATCTGGCTTACCTCATACTCGCAGAGTAAGCTTCCTGACATGTTACCTGTGAATACCTTGTACTCACCTGTCTTGGAATCCTTGGCGTAGCATCCGAGTCTGTCGGCATCAGGGTCTGTTGCCAGAACAAGATCTGCATCGACCTCCTTTGCCAGCTTGAGTGCCAGTGCAAATGCTTCCTTTGCCTCTGGGTTTGGATACTCAAGCGTTGTGAACTCAGGGTCTGGAAGCTCCTGCTCAGGAACAATGTATACGTTTTTGAAACCAAGCTCGGACAGGACTCTCTTTACAGGTACAAGACCGGTTCCGTGGAACGGTGTGTATACGATCTTGATGTTCTCTGACTGCTCCTTGATGATCTCAGGATGAATGATCTGCTTCTTGAGTTCCTCCATATACGCGTCATCTATCTCGGCACCTATGATAGTGAGAAGGCCCTTGTCAAGTGCCTCCTGCTTATCCATGGTCTTTACTGTATGGAAATCTGTTACAGCCTTAACCTCTGCAATGATCTCTCTGTCCTTTGGAGCCGTGATCTGCGCGCCATCCTCCCAGTACACCTTGTAACCGTTGTACTCTGGTGGATTGTGGCTGGCTGTTATAACTATACCTGCTGTACATCCAAGCTTTCTGACTGCATATGAAAGCTCAGGTGTAGGTCTGAGTGACTCAAAGAGATATGACTTGATTCCATTTGCACACAGGCAGAGAGCTGCTTCTGCTGCAAACTCTGGAGAATACTTTCTTGAATCGTATGCTATTGCCACGCCCTTGTCCTGCGCATTCTGCTTCACAATGAAGTTTGCAAGACCCTGTGTAGCCTTGCGGACGGTGTAGAAGTTCATTCTGTTGGTTCCCGCGCCTATCACACCTCTGAGTCCACCAGTTCCAAATACAAGATCACGATAGAATCTGTCCTCGATCTCAGCCTCATCATCAGCTATGGCTGCAAGCTCCTTCTTGGTATCCTCATCGAAATAATCATCTGTCATCCAAAAATCATATGTGTCTCTGTAACTCATCTTTCTACTTCTCCTTCTTTTTTCTCATTTAGTATGCCCTTTTATGAACGTTCTGCTGTTTGAGCAATCACTGCTCAGCGCTTCCTATTTTCTCAGGAATTCTAGTGGATCTCCCTCAGCCAGAAAATGTGTCATGAGGTATGCTCCTCTGAGCGACACCTGTTCCTCTGACAGGATTCTTCTGACCTCACCTCGGTCTGCGAGTATGACCTGTATGTCCTCTGTGCTCTCCTTGCTGTCGAGATTTGGTGTTCCTGTAACTGTTCCAAATACAGCACTGCTCATCTCATCCGTAAATCCCGGGCCCATATAGAATGGCCTTCTGTAGAGTTCTTCTCCGCCCTCATATACATCAAGGGTAAGCCCTGTCTCTTCCTTCATCTCCCTGACTGCTGCCTGCGCCGGAGTCTCATCTCCGTCCACCAGTCCTGCAGGAAGTTCATATATATATGCATCGAGTGGGTATCTGTACTGCCTTATGAGCACCAGCTTCGGCTCATCTTCCAGCTTAACTCCATATATAACTATTCCTTCCGGTTTTATATCGTGGGTCTTTATCTTGATGTCGTTCTCTTTATTCCTTGAAGCAAAGTAATAATTGAAGTCTTTTCCAGCCGTGTCAACCGCATCTATATGATAGAGGTTGAGGAACGGATTGTCTGTGAGTTTTTGTACGCCTTTGTATTTCTCTTTCACTTCATCACATCCCTTCTGTGTATTTTAATGTATTCAGCCGACCATACATTCGCAAAACCGCACGGTTCCCGTGTTCTTTCGCTGCTGCGCAGCTATTTTGCTCATTGTATGGGGCGGTGACTCTATTCGAGTCACCACAGGATAAGAACACCTGATTCTTACATGCAAGCATGTCGAATCCGCTGTTCTTATCCTGCACGGCTGAATATTTACCTTTATTCAAAATTAGCATAGTTTTTACAATATATCAAATTCTTTTTTAAGTAATTTTATCATTTTTTAGCTATTTTTAATGCTTTTTAGTATATTTGCGTCATTTTGCCATATTTTTCTATGTGATTCCTGGTTTTGATGCAGCTATGTTCCTCCTGATTCTGAATATTTTTTACTCAAAAAACACAATAAAAATCTGATTATCCGCTAAAACACAGTATCTATCAGCATTTTCAAGGAAACAAACACATCAATTTACTACTTATTTACTACTAACGAATGAGCCTTGATACGCAAGTTTTCCTAGATATGCAAAGATATTATGGTACAACACATCAGTATTGAAACAAGAAAAAATTAAATATTTTATAGACTATGGAATGCCTAACATGACGTTCCTTTTCTATTTCCAGCCGTTCTTATTGGACGGCTATTTTATTACCCAAAATGAAAGGAGCATTAGATTTATGAAAAAGATGTTAAAACGATTGTGTACGGGCTTCTTAGCTCTTGCAACTGTCGTTACTGCTTTACCGACTACACCCGTTCATGCAGAAAGTAAGCAATACTGGACGGAAAGTGCAGAGCGTGTCGGTATCATTGAAAAAGTAATGAATGACGGTTCTATCGGTTCGACATTCAATGAGGGCTATATGAAAGTCGAGGGCGAAACTGCCTATTGTATTGACATCAATACAGATTTTAAGAACGGTTACAAGACCAGAGCTGACGCAAGCTCACGCATGAGTGCCGACCAGATTTCAGATGTGGCGTTATCCTTAGAGTATGTCAAACAGTATGGCGAAGCTCACAAGGAATTGAACTACAAACAAGTCTATCTGTTGGAACAATGTGTAGTCTGGCAGAGATTGAGCGTACATCTTGGCTGGCAATGTGATAACGTGCGAGCTTCTTATGATGAAATTCCAAAGGCTACGCAGGACGAAGTTTTCTCTGGTGCAAGAGCCTTTGTCAAAGAAAATAAAGGACGCTATGAATGTGGCGGTTATATCTACTCTGGCGAGGGGCAGGAATTGGGACAATTCTGGGCGAAACTGAATGTCGGAAATACGAAACTGCAAAAGACTTCCAGTAATGCCAGCATTACAGACGGTAACGGGAATTACTCTGTCGCTGGTGCAACCTATGGGGTATTTTCTGATAAGGACTGCACGAAACAGCTTGCCACCCTTACGACTGATGAAAACGGAAATACAGATGTTGTAGAGGTAAAAGCAGGCACAGTCTATATCAAGGAATTATCCGCACCGGCAGGATATAAAGTAGATAAAACCGTATATTCCTTAAAGATTCAAGCTGGAAAGACAGCGACTTTGAAAGTATCTGATACGCCAAAAGTAACGGACACTTTGATTGAGCTTTTCAAGATTGATATGGAAACACAGAAAGACAATCCGCAAGGGAACGCTTCTTTAGCAGGTGCGGAATTTACATGGAAGTATTATGCAGGCTTCTATAACAAAGACAATCTTCCTGCCGAAGCTACTCGTACATGGATTACAAAGACAATCGCTGAAACAGACAGCAACGGGACAACTCATTACATCACAAAATTAGGGGACGCATACAAGGTGTCTGGCGATAACTTCTATATGCAGAACGGTAAAGCAGTTCTTCCACTTGGAACACTAACTGTTGAGGAAACAAAAGCTCCAAGCGGTTACTTGTTAGACGGTGCATATATGCAGGCTGGCGATAAGTCCGAACAGATAAAAGGCTTATACCTTACACAGATTACCGAGGACGGCGACCTTGCCGTATTATCTGGAAGTAACCAGTTTTCCGTATCAGACAAGGTTATCCGTGGCGGTGTCAAAATTCAGAAACGAGATTTAGAAACGGGCGATACAAAGCCACAAGGAAGTGCCACTTTGAAAGATACTGCTTTTGACATCATTTCCTTAAATGATAATTCTGTTTTGGTTGAGGGCAAGCTATACAAGAAAAATGAAGTAGTAAAGACAATTCGTACAGATATTGAGGGCGTCGCTTCTACTTCTGCTGACCTCTTACCTTATGGAAAATTCCGTATCGTTGAAAGTGAAGCTCCCGACGGTTACTTAACTGACGGTGCAAAACCGATTGATTTTACAATCACAGAAAATGGAAAAATCGTGGACTTAACCGACGAAGCTCATTCTATCTATAATCAGATTAAGCGTGGAGATATTGAGGGTGTAAAAATCGGTGCAGGCACACACAAGCGTCTTGCTGATGTTCCTTTTAGGATCACAAGCAAGACGACGGGCGAAAATCATGTAGTGGTAACTGATGATAACGGGCAATTCTCCACTTCTGCTGACTGGGCTTCTCATAAGCACAATACCAACGCAGGCAAGACTAGCGAGGACGGTGTGTGGTTTGGAACTTCTGAACCAGACGACAGCAAGGGTGCATTACCTTATGACACCTACATCATTGAAGAAATGCGTTGCGATAGTAACAAAGGCTTTCAACTTATCCCACCTTTTGAAATCGTGGTATCAAGAAATAACCTTGTGATTGATTTAGGAACGCTGACTGATGAATACGAGAAAGAAATCTCTATCCATACCACAGCAACCAGCAAGGACGGCGAAAAGACAATCCTTGCAGGAAAAGAGGTTACGATTGTTGATACCATCAAATTAGACGGACTTACAAAAGGCACAAAATATCAGCTCAAAGGCTGGCAGATGTTAAAGGAAGAAAACGCAGAACTTCTTATTGACGGGAAACGTGTAGAAAACGATTATACCTTTGTCGCTGATGATGAAGAAATGAAAGTGGAAATTTCCTATACATTCAATGCGTCTGCTTTAGGTGGCAAGAACCTTGTTACCTTTGAAGAATTGTATGATTTAAGTAATCCAGACGAACCCGTGAAAGTTGCAGAACACAAAGACATTGAGGACGACGGGCAGACCGTACTTATCACAGAACGTATCATCAAGATACATACTACCGCTACGGATAAGGACGGCAACAAAGAGATTGAAGCTGGAAAAGACGTTACAATCATTGATACCGTAACCTTAGAGGGCTTAGAAATCGGTACACAGTACAAACTTGTGGGCTGGCAGATGTTGAAAGAAGAAAACGCAGAGCTTCTTATCAATGGAAAACGTGTGGAAAGTGATTATACGTTTATCGCTGACAGCGAAACTATGAAAGTGGAAGTTGCCTTTACCTTTGACGCTACTTCCCTTGACGGCAAACAGCTTGTAACTTTTGAAGAATTGTACGATTTAAGCAATCCAGACGAGCCGAAGAAAGTTACCGAGCATAAGGATATTGAGGATAAGGGACAGACGATTACCTTTAAGGAAAAGCCAGAAGAACCAGAGAAACCCGAAACACCACCGACACCGGAAAAGCCTAACAGACCTAGCGACAGTCCCAAAACGGGCGATAACACAAACCTTTACGGACTGCTTGCACTTCTTTTGACTTCTGGTGCTGGACTGGCAGGTATCTTCTTCTACAAACGCCGTAAAATGAAGAAATCATAAGGCGGTAACGGTATGAGGAAAGAAAAATCACGCTCTCCGCCGAAGCTGTCAAACGGCAGATTTTTGCTTATTCTGGCTTGTCTGCCTACAACCTGCAAGAACACGGATAGTCAAGGGTGCGTAAGCATTGATTTTACCCTTTACTATCTGGGGGATTGCTGGTACTTCCCAAACCGCCAGAATAAGAAATCACAATTAAAAAACTTATCAAATATAGAAAGAAACGAGGTAAAACAGTATGGAAATGAAATATGTCGTGCCAGATATGGCACAGTCTTTTGGAACTCTTGAATTTGCAGGCGAAAGTGAGCCAGTCTTTGAAAGAGATAAAAATAACCGCAGGGTCTTAGCCAGACGAAGCTATAACCTTTATTCTGACGTACAGAAAGGCGAAAATGTTGTGGTAGAAATTCCCGTGCAGGCTGGCGAAAAGAAGTTCAAGTATGAGCAGAAAGTAAAACTTGTCAATCCGAAGTTATACGGCAGAGGTTACGCAATCGGGGATATGGGACATACCGATTATGTATTAGTTGCTGATGATATTGTAGCAGTTGAAGAAAAGTAAAGGAGTGAAGAATTTATGAGATTATCAAACGGGTTTGTTATTGACAAAGAGAAAACATTTGGAGAATTAAAGTTTACAGCGGTGCGTGATGTGTTCTTACAGAATGAGGACGGGACACCGAGTACCCAGCTTAAAAAGCGTATCTATGATTTGAAGTGCAGTCTGCATGGTGGAATTATCCCCGTGTCTGTACCGCCAGAAGTACCGTTAAGGGAATTTCCTTACAATTCAGTTGTGGAGCTTGTCAATCCCGTAGCCGATACGGTATCAAGAAAAACCTATACGGGTGCAGATGTGGACTGGTATGTAAAGGCAGAGGATATTGTGTTGAAGAATAAAGGCAACCAGAACGCAGGTAGCCCGCAGAACCAGCAATCAATAAAAAAAGGATAATGAATATTCACACTATCCTTTGATTGCTTAATATGGAAAGCTAGAATAAGGGTCGTTATATCGACTTTGAGCTTTATATTTGGTGTCTATTTGGATATATGCTGTATGGAAATTAGCAAGCAATTCACTGTCATTTTGTAATTCCTCAACAGCCCACGGTTGCAACATATAAGGAAATACAGCATTGTTTAAATCTGAAACAAGGTATTGATTTGTAGTTTCAATAATTATCATGCTTTGTTTAAGCCATTTTACAGCTCCGTCATGGAATGGTAATTCAGAAGTATGATTATCTTCTATGTACAAGCCATATACAATAGCTTTTTGGTAGTTATCTAATTTTTGCAATCTTTCTTTAGCAGTTGCTTTAAATTTTTTCATAGAGTGTTTCTGGCTGAAATATTTATAAATACCTATGATGAGTGTAACAGCAAGTATTGAAAAGGACGTTAAAAATAGTAATCCTATGGCAAAGCCGTATTTGTTTCTGAAATCAACCATATACATCTTGGCAACTATATTATCTGGAAGAAATAGAACCATACCAGAGGCAAGAGCAAGGGCAAACATTATTTTGGTTGGCAACTTAAAGAAATCTGCAAGGTTAAAATCAAATTTCATTCTTTCACTCCTATCGAAAAGATATGGTTTGATTATACCAAATTATGATACTTAAGGCTATTAAATATTTTTTGAAAATGAAAGCAAAGGGGGTAAATGTTATTTCAATATTTAGAATTAAAGGACACCGTATCAGAGCCAGTGACAAGCACCTTGTCTATCATTTTTCCATAGGGACGCTTCTGTTTGTATTCGTGGCGGTTCTTTTGCTACTGAATATAAAACCTGTCTCTTATACACATCTGACGCTGCCGAC
>ERZ1027236.670-NODE-670-length-10219-cov-3.576348_pt1 | contig 10219 bp, 6 predicted proteins | sample MGYA00519265_ERZ1027236 | MGnify/ENA primary metagenome ERZ1027236 (study PRJEB26926, sample SAMN06164642) | human gut metagenome | biome: ENVO:00009003; feature: ENVO:2100002; material: ENVO:00002003 | host: Homo sapiens | place: USA | collected 2012 ... | reverse complement strand
GATCTACACCCTAGAGTTCGTCGGCAGCGTCAGATGTGTATAAGAGACAGATGGATACCAGCGTAGAAAAACGCATAGAGCTGCACTGCCATACCAAGATGAGTGATATGGATGGCGTTTCAGATGTCAAGGATATTGTCAAGCGTGCCATGAAATGGGGGCATAAGGCGATTGCCATTACCGATCACGGGGATGTGCAGGCGTTCCCGGATGCCAATCATACCGTACCGTCCGATTCGGATTTTAAAGTCATTTACGGCGTGGAGGCATATCTGGTCGATGATTTAAAGGGGATGGTGACGGACAGCCAGAACCAGGATCTGGATGCAGATTATGTGGTATTTGATTTGGAGACAACTGGATTTAGTCCGGAGACCAACCGCATTATAGAGATCGGGGCGGTGAAGGTGCAGAACGGAAAGATCGTGGACAAATTCTCAACGTTTGTCAATCCACAAGTGCCGATTCCGTTTCGGATTGAGCAGCTGACGTCGATCAATGATTCCATGGTGATTGATGCACCTGTCATTGCAGACATTCTTCCGGAATTTATGAAATTCTGCGAGGGATGTGTTATGGTTGCCCATAATGCCGATTTCGATATGAGTTTTATCAAGAAAAACTGCCAAAGGCTGGATATTCCATGCAAGCCGACGATTGTGGATACGGTTGCCCTGGCGCGTGTCCTGCTTCCGAATCTGAACCGTTTTAAGCTGGATACGGTTGCAAAAGCGCTGGGCGTATCCCTGGAAAATCACCATCGTGCAGTGGATGATGCCGGATGTACGGCAGAGATTTTTGTGAAGTTTATTGAGATGCTCCGGGAGCGCGGTATGTCTACCCTGGACGAAGTGAATGCAATGGGAACCTCATCGGTGCAGAATGTACAAAAGATGCCGACTTATCATGCGATCATTCTTGCCACCTGCGATCAGGGGCGGACAAACCTGTATAAGCTGATTTCGCTGGCGCATATCAAATATTATCACCGGCGTCCGAGGATTCCGAAGAGTGAATTTATCAGGTACCGGGATGGACTTCTGATCGGGTCTGCCTGCGAAGCGGGAGAGTTGTACCGGGCAATTTTAAATGGCCGTCCGGAGGAAGAAATTTCTAGACTGGTAAACTTTTATGATTATCTGGAAATCCAGCCGCTCGGAAACAATGCATTCCTTGTAAGAGATGAAGATTCTCCGGTTGCGTCCAATGATGATCTGATTGAGATCAATAAAAAGATTGTCCGGCTCGGTGAACAGTTCCATAAGCCGGTGGTGGCAACCTGTGATGTGCATTTTTTAGATCCGGAGGATGAAATTTACCGGAGAATTATCATGGCAGGGCAGGGATTTAAAGATGCGGATGAGCAGGCTCCCCTTTTTCTGCGGACGACGGAAGAGATGCTGAAAGAATTTGCCTATCTTGGAAGTGAAAAAGCAGAAGAGGTTGTTATTACAAACACAAACCGGATTGCGGATATGTGCGAAAAAATTTCTCCCGTTCGTCCGGATAAGTGTCCGCCGGTCATTGAAAATTCGGACCAGATGCTGCGTGACATCTGTTACAACAAAGCACATAAAATGTATGGAGATCCACTGCCGGAAATTGTGCAGGAACGTTTAGACCGGGAATTAAATTCCATTATCAGCAATGGGTATGCTGTGATGTATATCATTGCGCAGAAGCTGGTTTGGAAATCCAACGAAGACGGCTACCTGGTCGGATCGCGTGGATCGGTCGGAAGTTCTTTCGTTGCGACAATGTCCGGTATTACGGAGGTGAACCCGCTGCATGCGCATTATCTGTGCAAACATTGCCAGTACAGCGATTTTGATTCGGATCTGGTAAAATCTTTTTCCGGCCGAAGTGGATGTGATATGCCGGATAAGCTCTGTCCGCGCTGCGGAAAACCGCTTTCCAAAGAAGGGTTTGATATTCCGTTTGAGACGTTCCTGGGATTTAAGGGAAATAAAGAGCCGGATATCGACTTGAACTTTTCCGGAGAGTACCAGAGTAAGGCACATAAATACACCGAAGTTATCTTCGGGGAGGGACAGACCTTTAAGGCAGGAACGATCGGTACGCTGGCAGATAAGACGGCATTCGGTTATGTCAAAAATTATTATGAAGAGCGCGGTGTACATAAGAGAAACTGTGAAATTGACCGGATTGTACTTGGATGTGTCGGCGTGCGCCGTACTACAGGACAGCATCCGGGTGGTATCGTTGTTCTTCCGATGGGGGAACAGATTTATACATTTACCCCGGTTCAGCATCCGGCAAATGATATGACGGTCGATATTACGACCACACATTTTGATTATCACTCGATTGACCATAATCTTTTAAAACTTGACATTCTCGGGCACGATGATCCTACCATGATCCGTATGCTGCAGGATCTGACGGGTGTAGATCCGACGCAGATTCCATTGGATGATAAGGCTGTCATGTCGCTGTTTCAGGATACTTCCGCACTTGGCATCACGCCGGATGATCTGGTGAACTGTCAGCTGGGAGCATTGGGTATCCCGGAGTTTGGTACAGACTTTGCCATGGGTATGTTAATAGACACACAGCCAAAAGAATTTTCGGATCTGGTGCGTATTGCAGGGCTGTCCCATGGTACGGACGTATGGCTTGGCAATGCACAGACATTGATTCAGGAAAAGAAGGCAACGATTTCTACCGCCATCTGTACAAGGGATGATATCATGATCTATCTGATTGGCATGGGACTGGATTCCGAGGAATCGTTTAAGATTATGGAGAATGTCCGGAAGGGAATTGTGGCAAAAGGAAAATGCGACAAATGGCCGGAATGGAAGCAGGATATGATTGATCACAATGTACCGGACTGGTATATCTGGTCCTGTGAGAAGATTAAGTACATGTTCCCGAAAGCCCATGCAGCCGCGTATGTTATGATGGCATGGCGCATTGCCTACTGTAAAGTGTTTTATCCGCTGGCTTACTATGCAGCATATTTTTCTATCCGTGCGACCGCTTTCAGTTATGAGCTGATGTGTCAGGGAAAAGAAAAACTAGAAGGATATATGCATGAGTACGAAAAGCGCAAGGACGAGCTCTCCAAAAAAGAGCAGGATACCTACAAAGATATGCGTCTGGTACAGGAAATGTATGCCAGAGGATTTGAATTTCTTCCGCTGGATATCTATAAGTCAGAACCGCATCATTTTCAGATTGTGGATGGAAAACTGCTGCCGGCGCTCAATACGATTGACGGACTTGGCGATAATGCGGCAGTTGCGATTGCAGAAGCGGCAAAAGACGGAATTTTTCTTTCCAAGGATGATTTTAGGGAACGGACAAAAGTATCAAAGACAACAATAGAACTGATGAGTGATCTGGGATTGTTTGGCGATATGCCGGAATCCAATCAGCTTTCCCTGTTTGATTTTGGCGCGTAATGTTATGGAAGTTTTGAAAAACAAAAGAGGAGGAACCGCATTTTTGGGTTCCTCCTCTTTTACAGTCTTATAAATTTATTTTTTGATAACGCCGGGATGGAAAGCGGTGAGTGTTCCCGGATGATCGGTCGGTGTACAGAACATTTCTTTTGTCTTAAAATCGGTAAAATAGATGTAACTGGAAGTGACGTTGATATTGGAGTAATTGCCCTGTGCCAGTTCCTGATATCCACTGCCGTCATTTTTGATCATACAAAGGGCCGGATTGTCTTCGGAATAGCGCTGATAAAAAATACTGCTTCCGTATACATTGTAGAGATCCAGACTGTCCTTGGTAAGTGTAACCGGATGACCGGATTTCATATTGGTATGTACCAGGGCGTTGTTCTGATCCACATCCATATAATAGACATTGTCATCACTGGTTACAATCGGTTTGAAAGAATTACATTCATAGACTTTGCTTAAACTGTCACTGGCGGTATCCAGCTGATAGATGGCACCGTCACTTTCGGTTCCGCTGGTATAAATATACTGACCCAGCGTGCTGCATGTAAAAATGTAAGGCGAATATACTTTTTTGCGTCCTTTGCCATCGATTCCGATCTTGTAAAGCGTTGTAGCATCCTTGTCATCATAGTGCAGATAATAAATGTAGTTTCCGACAAGCGAGGCATACAGGCAGGGATCTTTGTCTAAAATTTTAGTGTTTTCTCCATTCTGGTCAATTCTGCACAGACTGTTTCTTGCGTAGGAGAAGAAATCAAATCCGGTTCCATTATTTTCATTATTGCGTACATAGTATACATAATGGTCATCGGCGTTGATATACATGACACGGTCATAACTGAGTTTTTTCAGATGATTGCCGTTTGTATCCATGGAATACAGCCGGTAATCGTCATCCGGATTGGCAAAATAAACGGTTCCGTTTTTCTCACAAAACAAGCCGGCATTGTAAAGGTTTCCGGCAGTATTTCCGTTGACATAGCTTGTGTTGTATTTGATCTTACTTTTCTGATGGCTGTAAAATCCCAGTCCTGCAAATACTACGACCAGAACAGCAATTATAATTATGGGCAAACGTTTTTTCATAATATCGAGTCCTCCTTGGTAAGTTGTATCTTGCCTTTTATACCTTTGTGTTATAAAATTTTATCATAAATCATGAAGGAGCGCTATATGAAAGATTTACTAGATATCCGAAAAGATATTGATAAAATTGACGAACAGATCGTAAAACTCTATGAGGAACGGATGAAACTGACCTCGGATGTGGCTGAATACAAAATAAACACCGGCAAGCAGATTTTTGACAAAGAGAGGGAGGAATCCAAGCTGGCAACGCTGCAGAAAAAAGCGGAAAGTGATTTTACCAGACACGGAATCCGTGAACTTTTTGAGCAGATCATGGCGATGAGCCGTAAGAAACAGTATAAACTGCTGACGGAGCATGGAATTATGCCTCCGCAGGAGTTTGAGCCGATTCACACGCTGGATTATTCCAATGCAAGGATTGTTTTTCAGGGACTCGAAGGTGCCTACAGCCAGCTTGCCATGGAACAGTTTTTTGGAGAAAACTGCAATAATTTCCATGTGGAGAGCTGGAAAGATGCCATGGAGGCCATTAAGAACGGGGAAGCGGATTATGCGGTACTCCCGATCGAGAATTCTTCGGCAGGAATTGTCTCGGAAAATTATGATCTTCTGGTGGAATATGATAATTATATTGTCGGGGAGCAGATCATCCGTATTGATCATGCACTTTTAGGACTGGAAGATGCGGATGAGAGAGATATCCGTACCGTGTATTCGCACAAACAGTCACTGATGCAGTGCAGTGAATTTCTGGACAGTCATGCGGACTGGGAAAAATTCAGTGTCAGCAATAATGCCGTTGCAGCCAAGAAGGTCAAAGAGGATGGGGAGATTTCCCAGGCGGCGATTGCCAGTGCAAAAAATGCCCAGATTTATGGGTTGAAAGTATTACGCAATTCCATTCAGAATAATAAAAATAATTCGACCCGGTTTATTGTTGTGACAGGGAAAAAAGTATATACCGATCAGGCAGACCGGATCAGCATCTGTTTTGAGATTAATCACGAAAGCGGTGCTTTATATCATGCACTGTCGCATTTTATTTATAATGGACTGAATATGACAAATATCCAGTCACGTCCGTTACAGAATAAAAACTGGGAATATCGTTTCTTTGTTGATTTTGAGGGAAGATTTGAGGATCATGCAGTGCAGAATGCGCTGCGCGGACTTCGGGAGGAAACAATTGCATTCCGGATTCTTGGTACGTATTAGTCAGAATTGGTGAAAGAAGGTGGGCGTATGGCAATTCACACATTTGCAGCAATTTATATTGGCACATACGATGTGAGCCTGAAGGTATTTGAGTTTACAAACAGAAAAAAGTTTCATGAGGTGGATCACATCCGGTCCCGGCAGGAACTGGGGAAAGGTGCTTACGGCACCGGGACAATCGGATATGAGCAGGTGGAAGAACTCTGTGAAACACTGGCGCAGTTTAAAGAGATCATGGAAAGCTACAAGGTAGACAGTTATGAAGTCTGTGCAGCCGCCGCACTCCGGGATACCACAAATGAGATATTTGTCCTTGACCAGATTTATCTTAGAACCGGATTCCGGGTAAAGGTGTTAAGCAACTCGGAACACCGTTTTATCAGTTATAAAGCGGTGGCTGGCAGTCCGGTGTTTGAGGAGATGATAAAGACGAGTGCAGCAGTCGTGGATGTCGGCGGGGCGAGTGTGCAGATCACATTATTCCGTGACGGGAAAATGATCACGACACAACACATGGAAACAGGCATTATGCGCCTGCGGAATCTGCTTGGAGACCGCGGATACTCCCTGAAAATGTATGAAAACCAGATTGAGGAATATGTCAATAAAAAACTCGAGGGATTTCGCTCCATGTACATGAATACGCCGGTGGATTATCTGATCCTGATCAGTGACTATGCCGGCGGCCTGGTCAAAAAAATTGAGGAAAAAGGCGGAAAAAGCCGGCAGGTAAAGCTGGATAAATTCTCTAAATTTATCGATAAACTGCTCAAAAAAACACTGGAGGAAATTACAGCGGAACTGAATCTTTCGGATGAGAGGGAACCGTTAATTATTCCGGCACTTGTGCTGTATAAAATGATGGCACAGAATGTGAATCCGAAAGAGGTATGGGTTCCGGGCGCAAATATTCAGGATGGTATGGCATTTGATTATGCACAGCACAATAAACTGCTGGCATCGACACATGATTTTGATGCGGATGTCATTTCGGCGGCCACATTTTTATCGGAGCATTACCACAGTTTTTCTCCACACATTCAGACACTTTCCAAGCTATCCATTAAGATTTTTGATGCGATGAAACAGGAACACGGACTTGGAAAGCGGGCGCGTCTGCTGCTTCAGGTGGCTACAATCCTGCATGACTGTGGAAAGTATGTCAGCTTTGCGGAAGCGTCGGAGAGTACGTATCATATTATCATGTCCTCAGAGATTATCGGTCTGACCCATCAGGAGCGCGAGATTGTTGCACAGATCGTGCGTTACAATACCCTTCCTCTGGACCCGTATGAGGAAGTCGCCGATGTGCTGAGTCAGGAAGAGTATCTTTGCGTGGCAAAACTTTCGGCAATTCTTCGTGTGGCAAATGCGCTGGATCAGAGTCATAAACAGAAGTTTAAAAATATCCGGATTACAGTCAAGGAGCGTAATCTTGTTTTTACAGTAGAGGCTTTTGAAGACATATCACTGGAGGAAGCATTGTTTGAGGCAAAGACCGCATATTTTGAAAATATTTACAGCATGAAACCTGTTTTAAAAGAAAAGCGTATTTATAACTATTAGATCGGAGGGCTTTTATGGACACAAAAATAGATTTTAAAGATCCGGCATATTATGAAAACCGTGAACTCAGCTGGATTAAGTTTGACCAGCGTGTATTAAGTGAAGCAAGGGATAAATCCATTCCGCTTTTGGAGCGGTTGAAATTTGTCAGTATTACCTCTTCCAATCTGGATGAATTTTTCATGGTAAGGGTGGCATCCTTAAAGGATATGGTACATGCAAAATATAAAAAGCGTGATATCGCCGGAATGACCGCAACGGAGCAGCTTTCCGCCATCAATAAACAGGCAAGGGAGCTGGTCAATATCCAGTACAGTACTTTCAGCCGTTCCCTGATGCCGCTTCTGCACAAAGAAGGGATTTATCTTCTGGATGCGCATGAAGATCTGAGTGAGGAACAGGCGCGTTTTGTGGATCGCTATTTTATGGAAAATGTATATCCGGTACTTACCCCGATGGCTGTGGATGCATCGCGTCCGTTCCCGCTGATCCGCAATAAAACACTGAATATTGCAGCACTTCTGACCGGAAAGAAAACGGAGGATGAGACCGTGTTTGCGACCGTGCAGGTGCCAAGTGTTCTGCCGCGTCTGGTACAGATTCCAAGCGAAGGGGAGACAAAATCGTTTATTCTCCTCGAGCAGATCATAGAACGCAACATCGGCATATTGTTTTCCAATTACAAGGTATTGTGTGCATATCCGTACCGGATCATGCGAAACGCAGATCTGACAATTGATGAGGATGAGGCATCAGATTTGCTGAAAGAGATTGAAAACAAATTAAAGATGCGTCAGTGGGGAGAAGTTATCCGTCTGGAAATTGAAGAGAAGGTAGACAAAAAACTTCTGAAATTTTTAAAGACGGAGCTGAAAGTATCGGATGAGGATATTTTTCAGATTGCAGGACCGATTGATCTGACTTTTTTAATGAAAATGTATGGGATTGACGGATATGACCATCTCCGCTATAAACCGTATACGCCGCAGCAGGTGCCGGAAATTACACCGGGAAGTGACATTTTTGCCGCAATCCGCAAAGGGGATATTTTTCTGCATCATCCATACGAAACCTTTGATCCGGTTGTGGATTTCATCCGGCAGGCATCCAAAGATCCGGATGTCCTGGCGATTAAACAGACACTGTATCGTGTCAGCGGAAATTCCCCGATTATCAGCAGTCTGGCACAGGCAGCGGAAAACGGCAAGCAGGTGTCGGTTCTGGTTGAGCTGAAAGCCCGTTTTGATGAGGAGCACAACATTGTCTGGGCGAAAAAACTGGAACAGGCAGGCTGTCATGTGATCTATGGTCTCGTTGGCCTTAAAACACACAGCAAGATCGCACTGGTGGTCCGCCGGGAAGAGGACGGAATCCGCCGCTATGTTCATCTGGGAACCGGAAACTATAACGATTCGACGGCAAAATTATATACGGACTGTGGAATCTTTACCTGCAAAGAGTCGATCGGGGAGGATGCCACAGCGGTATTTAATATGTTATCCGGATATTCCGAACCGCTGGCATGGAATGAACTGGTGCTGGCACCATACTGGCTGCGGGATAAATTTTTGCGCCTGATCGGCAGGGAAACAAAAAACGCGCAGCAGGGAAGAGAAGCCCGTATCGTGGCAAAGATGAATTCTCTCTGTGATCCGGGCATTATTGCGGCGCTGTATGAGGCATCTGCAAGCGGTGTAAAGATTGATCTGATCGTGCGCGGAATCTGCTGTCTGCGCGTCGGAATTCCGGGAGTGAGTGAGAATATCTCCGTGCGTTCTATTGTGGGAAATTTCCTGGAGCACAGCCGTATTTTCTATTTTTATAATGACGGCAATCCGGAAGTATTTATGGGAAGTGCGGACTGGATGCCGCGAAATCTTGACCGGCGTGTAGAGATTGTTTTCCCGGTGATTGAGGAGGAACTCAAAGAAAAAGCACTGCATATTCTGCATGTGGAACTGGAAGATAATGTGAAAGCGCGTGTGATGCAGCCGGATGGTACGTATGAAAAACTTGACAAGCGGGGCAAGGTTCTGATAAACTCACAGGAGCAGTTTTGTGCGGAGGCAAAAGCAGCAGTGCCGGATCAGAATCCGGGAAATAACCAGCGGCTGTTTATTCCGGCAGAACCGGCGGAATAAATTTACAGAAAACAGTTGACAATACCGTAATCAGGTGGTATAGTCAAATGGTTGTTAAGAAACAAGTAGAGTATCCACTCTCACCTAAGCGCAATCGGGCGACTTAGTGTTCATACTTTTAGCATGTTATATGAATGTTAGATGTAATAGTGGATAGTCTGCCTATCCACTATTTTTTATTGGAGGTACAAAACCATTAGCGAATTAATGATTAACGAACAGATCAGAGACAGAGAGGTTCGTCTGATCGGACCGGATGGCGAGCAGATTGGTGTTGTCTCATCCAGAGAGGCACAGAAAATTGCAGATGAAGCCGGTCTTGACCTTGTCAAGATTGCTCCGAATGCAAAGCCGCCTGTATGCAAGGTAATTGATTACGGTAAGTATCGTTATGATCTTGCACGTAAGGAAAAGGATGCAAAGAAGAAGCAGAAGACAGTGGAATTAAAAGAAATCCGCCTGTCACCAAACATTGACACCAATGATTTGAACACCAAGATGAACGCTGCAAAGAAGTTCCTCGCAAAAGGCAATAAAGTCAAGATCACACTTCGTTTCCGTGGTCGCGAGATGGCACATATGAACAGCAGTAAGCACATCTTAGATGATCTTGCTGAGCAGCTTTCCGATATCGCAGTAGTGGAAAAAGCACCGAAGATCGAGGGAAGAAGCATCGGTATGGTGTTGGCAGAGAAAAGATAACATTTATTAAGGAGGAATACACCTGTCTCTTATACACATCTCCGAGCCCACGAGACACTCGCTAATCTC
>ERZ1027236.662-NODE-662-length-10355-cov-3.847282_pt1 | contig 10355 bp, 8 predicted proteins | sample MGYA00519265_ERZ1027236 | MGnify/ENA primary metagenome ERZ1027236 (study PRJEB26926, sample SAMN06164642) | human gut metagenome | biome: ENVO:00009003; feature: ENVO:2100002; material: ENVO:00002003 | host: Homo sapiens | place: USA | collected 2012 ... | reverse complement strand
GCATACGATATTAGCGAGTGTCTCGTGGGCTCGGAGATGTGTATAAGAGACAGACCGTACCGTGACCACTGGCAAAACAACCGTCAATCTTAGCCTCCGTCTTGACAAAAGCCTCGGCCGGAATACGCGCTTTCAAGGTATCTTTCACGATATCCCAAAGTTTTTTGTGCTCGTCGCCCAACAACAACACGATTCTCGTCGATTGTGAGTTGAATGCCGACGGAACGTGTTTCACAGCCTGATGGATCACACGTATGAGCTCTTCGTCCGACACGGGCGAACTGCTTCCTATGGAGTAATAACTACGGCGATGCGCCATGGCTTCTGCAAATGTTCTCTTCATTTTTTGTCCTTTCTTTTTTTATTGAGTTTTCTCTTATTTATTTTATATCCGCCATACAAAGAAACAAATAAAAGAGTTAAGTTGTTCGGATTTTCTTTTTTACCTTTGTCCGCAGTTATGAAGAAAGAAAAATATTACGTCGTATGGGCGGGAGTCAGCCCGGGTATCTACACTTCCTGGACAGACTGCCAACTACAGACCAAAGGCTACGAAGGAGCAAAATACAAGTCGTTCGAATCACGCGAGGAAGCGGAAAAAGCCTTTGCCTCTTCGCCGTACGCGTACATCAAGCGGTCGGCCCCTTCTCCTGCCAAGACTATTCCCGGCGCCGACGCTCCCCTTCCTGCCGCCGTCGCAGAAAACAGCCTTGCCGTAGACGCCGCCTGCAGCGGAAATCCCGGTGCCATGGAGTACCGGGGAGTACACGTCGCCAGCCGTCAGGAAATCTTTCACTTCGGGCCGATGTATGGAACCAACAATATCGGCGAATTCCTCGCCATTGTCCACGGACTTGCCTTGTTGAAACAGAAAGGTTTCGACATGCCCATCTACAGTGACAGCGTGAACGCCATCAACTGGATAAAACAGAAAAAATGCAAGACCAAACTGCCGCGCGACGCCAAGACCGAAGAGCTTTTCCACCTAATAGAACGTGCGGAGAAGTGGTTGCGCGAAAACACCTACACCACCCGCATCCTGAAATGGGAGACAAAACAATGGGGAGAGATTCCGGCCGACTTCGGAAGGAAGTAAAAAAACGCGGGCCCCCCGGATTCTTCATCCGGTGGTGCCCGCGTCAAGAAAATGATGCGGCCGAGCTTATGAATGAATAGCCGCCATCATGTTTTATTTGCTATACGATGCCTTCACGAAAGGAGCATCAAGCAAGTAGTCAAGACTCTGCTTCACACTCTCTTCTACGGGGCAGCTGTATTTCTCAATCTCAGCTACGATGTGGCGCACGCCAGCAGTATCCGTATTCTTGAAGATAGCATCATAACCTACCATACCACTCTGTCCAATCTCGCGGTGATCCTTGATATGGAGCATGGTGAAACGTCCGGGATACTTGTTAAAGTAATCCACCGGGCTGTTCTGGCCACGCACTACCCAGTAAACGTCCATCTGGAAGAATACATATTCGGGATTGGTGTGTTGCAGCATGTAGTCCAGCATCAGCTCCTTGTCTTCCACTTTCTGGAATTCATGGGCATGATTGTGGTAACCGTATTTCAAACCGGCAGCCTGGCAGCGCTTGCCCACTTCATTGTAATAGTCGCAGTAGGTCTGCAAGTCTTTCAATGTCTTGGGAACGGAGAGATACGGAGTCACGATGTACTCCATACCGGCCTCCTTATGGGCAGCAATGCACTGATCCCACCATTTCAAGGCTTCCGTAAAGTCGCCCGAAGCCAGTTCCTCGTCCGACAACCCGTGGGTAGTGTGCGAAGAAAGCACGGTCATACCGCTCTTTTCCACCATCTGTTTGAACTCCTGGGGAGTCTTGCCGTAGAACTTACCGTCATTGTAGTTGGCGGCCTCCACACTGGTATAGCCCATATCAGCCAAGTCCTTCAGAATCCGGTCGAGGTTACTGCCGTCCTTCACCAGGTCTCTTACAGAGTAGAGCTGGATGGCTACTTCCTTTTTCGTCGTTTCCGACGTTGTTTCCGTGCTGTGGCTGCTGCAGCTTGTGGCCATGGATAAGCACAGTGCTGACACAATCATCATATGTTTGATTCTCATAGTACTATCTTTTTAGAAGGGATTAGTCGAGAACCTTTACGCGAATGTTGCGGTACCAAACATCGTCGCCATGATCCTGCACACCGATAAAGCCTTCGTGGTTTTCGCCGCCACAGTTATTCAACAGTTCGAAAGCCAAGGGCCACTTCTCTTCGCTGAACTTGCTGGCCTGCAACATTTCAGTCCATTGCTTGGTCCACAAGTGATATTCCAATACGTTTTCATCGTTCTGTCCGTGAACTACAGTACCTTTGTATACCATAATCTTTGCCTTGTTCCATTCGCCGAAAGGTTTGGCGTTCTGCGGAACAGCCGGTATCATGTCGTACAAGGAAGCAGCCTGACGGTTGTTGTCCTTACCCAGTTTGGCATCCGGATGATTGGCGTTGTCCAGCACCTGGAATTCGGGAGCAGAGATATAGATGGGTTCCAGCACTTCGTTGCCGTCCTTGTCCTTTGAAGTAACTTCCTGAGCCAGATAGAAGATACCGGAGTTACCACCTTTGGAAATCTTCCATTCCAGTTCCAGCTCAAAGTTCTTGAACTTATGGGCGAAAATCAAGTCACCGCCCTCACCGGTCTGTCCTTCGCCGGTACCGGTTCCACAGAATTTGAGGCAACCATCCTCAATAATCCATCTGGAAGGCACTTTGTCCTTACCGTATCCACGCCATCCGTCCAAGCTCTTTCCATCAAAGATAGTGATATAACCGTCCGCATCAATCGGCAGGTTCAAGCTGTCCGTTTCAGGCGCTTTCAGAGACTTGGAATAAGACACCGCAGTAGTAGTAGGAGCTGCAGCTTCCTCCGTAGCGTTCGATTTCTTTGCACCGCCACCGCAAGAGGCGAGCATACCTCCGATAAGGCAACAAGCCAAAGAATAATATATTTTCTTCATAATCTGAAAAATTAAATGATTAGTATTCGTTTATGAGCACCGGAACCTGGTTTCCGGTGCTCTTTTTAATGTTTATCTGGGCATATCGGGCAACTTCCAGCCTTCACGGTAGTTATGCTTGATGAGCTCTTCTGCAAAAGCCTTGGCATTTACCGGGTCTGTCCATGTCTTGTCGAAGCTCGGATGGCCGTTGTGTATCTTGAAGCCGTCCTTGATGACTGTACGCAATGTCTCGTCGTCGCCGATATTGGTGAAGCGCATGTTGGCTCCGTCCCATTCCAGTGTCTTGTTCAGGCCCTGCAGGCGGATGGCCAATACACCCATTGCCACCATTTCGTTCATCGGTCCGGCTTCGGAGAAATCAGACTTAGGCATCACGCGGCTGGAAGGACTTTCCTTACAAGCACGTACCCAATCCATCTCATGACCGCCATTCATAGCCTTCGGCACACGGCGGCAAACCTTCGGTGCATTGGGCACGCGGCCAGAAAGTAACCACGGGTTCTGTCCGTAGCAACCGCAAATCAGCGTATCCTTCGTTCCGTGGAAGATAGTCAGACCGCCACCGCTCTGCATCAGTTGCTTTCCTTCGGGGAAGCCTTTCGGACGGTCGGGCATCATGCCACCATCATACCAGTGAACTTCCACTTCGGGCATAGCCACCTTCGGCATATTCTCACGTGCGGGGAAAGTCAGCTTCACATGCTGTGCTTGCGGAGCGCAGGCATTGAGCAACAATGTAGATGAACCTTCTACCTTGGTAGGATACAGCAACTTCAAAGCTCTGAACGGCTGGTGCAGGATGTGGCAAGCCATATCGCCCAAAGCACCCGTACCATAATCCCACCATCCGCGCCAGTTCCAGGGATGATAGATTTCGTTATATGGATTCATCTTGGCAGGACCGGTAAACAAATCCCAGTTCAGGGTTTTGGGAATGCGGTCTTCCTTTTCGGGAACATTCAATCCTTGCGGCCAGATGGGACGGTCGGTAGCACATTCCACCTTCGTCACGTCACCGATTTCGCCGTTCCATATCCACTCGCATACCAAGTCGGTACCCTCGTCCGAAGAACCCTGGTTACCCATCTGGGTAACTACTCCCGTAGAAGCGGCCAGGCGGGTAAGCAGACGGGACTCATATACGGAGTGCGTCAACGGTTTCTGGCAATATACATGTTTGCCCATCGTCATGGCATCAGCAGTAATGATGGCATGTGTATGGTCGGCAGTAGCGATGATAACGGCATCGATGTCCTTACCCATCTCATCGTACATCTTACGATAGTCCCAATACTTCTTCGCATTGGGAAGCTCATCGAACACACCTTTCGCGTAGCGCCAGTCTACGTCACAAAGCGCCACGATATTTTCCGTAGCCTTCACATGGTTGATGTTGGTGTGTCCCATACCGCCGATACCTACGGCAGCAATGTTCAAACGGTCACTGGGAGGCACGTGTCCGTGGCTCTTACCCAAAATGCTGCTTGGAGCAATGGTAAGACCCGCCAAAGCTAAACCTCCGGTCTTAAGAAATTCTCTTCTTGTAAATTTCGACATGGTTCTTTAGATTTTAAAATCGGTTAATATAATGAGTTTTAAAACAATCCTTAATTACAGTAGGCATCAGACTACCGTCTTCTTCGGACGGAGCAGTCCGTAACCTTCTTTCATATGCCTCCGGCGCTCCCTGATTTCCTCCAGCGTCTGCAAGTCGCCTATGCCGGGCAGGTCGTGGCGGCGCGCATCCTCCAGGAAGGTCCATCCGTATTGGGAAGCAATGGCCGAGTCTCGCATCTGCGGCAATCTCGAATCGCGTTTCCCGCTCTCGATGGAGTCGGCCATAATATTGCATAGCTTATCCAGGTTCTTCCCGCCAAACGGCTTCTCCAGGCGAAGCGTACGGTTCACACCATGAAGCTCCACTACGGCAGTCCGGAAATCATGCGTCATGCGCACGATACCTTTTGTACCGATAATGTCCGTATATGCATTATGAGTCTGGTTTCTGGAGAGTTGTCCGTAGACGAAGCCTTGTGTGACATCGAAGGCGATGCCGTTCTCGAACGTACCGTGGCACTGTACCCACCAAGGGTCCTTGTAGTCCCACATCCGCATGCCTTGGGCATGCCAGGTCTTGTATTCACTGTCGGCATACCAGCGGGCAATGTCTATGTAGTGCATGCCGCAGTCGTGGTAGGCGGGACCCTCATATTCGTGTCCCTCGCCCGGCGCCAATCCCGGAGTCATGTGGCAGATGCGCAAGATAGCCAGTTCGCCAATCTCGCCTTCATCGATAAACTGCTTCATAGCCTGGTGATACCAGGAGTTCCGCAGATAAAGGTTGACAGCGGCAATGCGATCATACTTTTCAATCAGGTCCACAATTTCCCATTCCTTATCAATGGTATCGGCAATGGGTTTCTCCGTCAGGATATGCTTATTGCTCCGGACAGCTTTCTCTATTTGTTCTTTTCTGGAATTTGCCAATGCAAAAAGACCAACAGCTTCTACACTCTGGTCATCAAAGATTTCTTGTTCATCGGATATGATTCTGGATGAAGGGGAAAGGTTTCTTGCCAATTCTCGGGAGGCCGGATCGGTATCGCAGATATATGCGATGTCCCATCGACCGCTTTTCTGCATTTCCTCCCAATACATTTGCCCCATTCTGCCGAACCCTATCAAACCAACTTTTATTTTCATGGTAGGCGAATATTAAATATTTACAGTTATAGTATTATCGGGGTCGATTGAATTACATGATTAAGAGTACTTGGACTGATAGTCATAGTAGCTGTCGTCGTAAACGTTGGATATAATTTTTTCATGGCATTTGCAATGTTTATGTATGTGTTCTTTGCAAAAATAGGATAATTAGTGATAGAATGGAAGCAAGCAGATATTAAAAAAGCGTAAAAGGCAAAAGAACGCCCTTTATTCATCATCGCCTAACAGCCGTGAAACACTCTGCCGGCAGCCGTCAACACCCACCTGCATCATAGATTCTGCGTAAGAAATATAGAAGAGAAAGAAGAATTAATAGGCTGTTTGCAGGAAATTAACTTCCTATTTAGTCATAACAGCCTAGCACAAGCGGGTGGAAGCAAAGTACGCAGAATTTTATTGCTATGAGAGAGACTGCATATCATTCAGTCTCTTATAATAGCCGTTCTTCTCGAGAAGTTCCTCGTGCTTACCACGTTCCACGATTTCACCTTCATAGAGTACACAAATCTCATCCGCATTCTTGATGGTGGAAAGGCGGTGGGCGATGGCAATCGTGGTACGGGTCTTCATTAGCCGTTCCAGAGCCTCCTGCACCAGTCGTTCGCTTTCGGTATCGAGTGCTGAAGTGGCCTCATCGAGTATCAGGATAGGCGGATTCTTCAAGATGGCACGGGCAATACTGATACGCTGGCGCTGTCCGCCGGAAAGCTTGCCGCCACGGTCGCCAATGTTGGTCTGATAACCGAGTTCGGTCTCCATGATGAAGTCGTGGGCATTGGCAATCTTTGCCGCTTCGACCACCTGCTCCATAGTTGCATTTTCCACACCGAAGGCAATGTTGTTGAAGAAGGTGTCATTGAACAGAATGGCCTCTTGGTTCACGTTTCCTATCAACGCACGCAGGTCGTGGATGCGAAAATTCTTAATATTCACACCGTCAATTGTAATCTCACCTAACTGCACATCGTGATAGCGCGGCAGCAAATCCACCAATGTAGATTTGCCGGAGCCGGACTGACCGACAAGTGCAATGGTCTGTCCTTTGGGCACCATCAGATTGACGTGCTTCAACACTTCGCGCTTGCCGTCGTAACTGAAGGAGAGGTCCTTAAATTCAATCCGGTCATTCATCCCGTGCAGCGGCAACGGGTTTACCGGTTCCTTAATGGGGTTCTCGGCTTTCAGTATTTTGTCCACACGTTCCATGGATGCCAGACCCTTTGGAATGTTGTATCCTGCCTTTGCAAAGTCTTTCAACGGATTGATGATACTGTACAGAATCACCATATAGAAGATGAACGTTGATGCTTCCATGGAAGTGCCGTCGCCCAGAATAAGCAGACCACCGAACCACAGAACCAATACAATGAGCAGCGTACCGAGGAATTCACTCATCGGATGTGCCAACGACTGACGGATGGCTACCTTGTTGGTTGCATCACGCAGCTCGTCGCTGCATTGCTTAAAACGGTCTACCATCTTGTCTTCGGCTATGAAAGCCTTGATTATACGCAGTCCGCCAAGCGTCTCTTCCAATTGCGACATGGTATCACTCCATTTTCCTTGGGCTTCCAACGACTTACGCTTCAGTTTCTTGCCGACTTTTCCCATCAGCCAGCCCATACCCGGCAATACCAGGACAGTAAACAGAGTCAGCTGCCAGCTGGTTACAATCAGAGTGGAAAAATAAAGCAGAATCAGGATAGGATTCTTGAGCAGCATATCCAGTGAACTGGTAATGGAGTTCTCAATTTCGCCTACGTCACCGCTCATACGTGCAATGATGTCCCCTTTCCTTTCTTCAGAGAAAAAGCCGAGCGGCAAGTGCATCACTTTGGAATAGACCATCACGCGGATATCGCGTACCACTCCCGTACGAAGGGGAATCATAATGGCGGAAGAACCGAAATAGCAGGAAGTCTTCAGCATGGTCATGAAAGCAAGGAAAAGCCCCATGAACAGCAATGTCATCTGTGGCCCGTGTGTCTCAATCATCTGAGTGACGTAATAATAGAAATTGTTCACCGCCACTTCCTTCAAGCTACCGCTTCCCCACTCCATGAAGTGATACACTTGGGTGTTCTCCCCCGTCTTGAAAAGGATATTGAGAATAGGAATGAGCAGTGTGAATGAAAAGACATTGAATATAGCGGACAGCACATTGAGCACGATTGCCCAACCGATATATCTCTTGTAAGGCGACACAAAGCGCCGCATCAGTTGTAGGAATTCCTTCATTGCTTGTAGTTAAGTGAATTATGAGGTCGCAAAGATACAAGAAAACGAGGGAATGGAAAAGGGTTTCAGGTTATTTCTGCCTAAATGCCCACATTCTCTACTTTCTTTTGTGTCCTTGCATACTTCTCCAGCACCATGTACACTCATACATTGTCATCTTAATAATAGCCGGCTCATTTATTTTCCATCTTTACTCCTAACTTCCACACAATTTTCTTCAGACTTCAATATGCCCAAGCAATTATATGAGTAAATAATGAAAAAGATGTACCTTTGCACCCGACTTAACTGAGAACTTTGTTCACCACATGAGAAAAGCTATTATCACAACCCTATCTGTCCTAATCGTACTTCTGTCCATTGCTTGCAATACCCGAGTGAACTATAATAAGTACCTAATTGCAATTGACTCGCTCATCGTTCAGCAACCGGACACTGCCCTATCTATGCTCGAAGCATTCCCGACAAACAGCCTGCAGACCCAAGCTGACAGTGCTTATTATGGCCTATTAATGACAGAAGCAAGAGATAAGAACTACATTATCCAAACCAATGATTCCCTGATACAATCGGCCCTGACCTACTACAACGGCACAAACGACATAGAAAAGCGGGCAAGGGCCCATTACTATTCCGGCTGCGTCTACCGGGATTCACAGAGAAGAACAGAATCTATGACTCAATACCTCATAGCAAAGCCCTTGGCTGAAAAAGCAGGAGAAAGACGTCTATTAAGTCTTATCTACCTGAATATAGGTTATCTATACTATTCACAAAACCTAAATACACAAGCCGATTCCAGCTATCAATTGGCACAACAAATAGGTATTCAGCTAAAGGACTCTGTTCTTCAAGCAGAAGTTCTGTCACGACGAGGACTCATCCGAATGGAAAAAGGAGAGGAATTCTATCCCGAAGCCGAAAAAATGATGTTGAAGGCACTCGCTATCGTCCAAAAACAGTCCAACATACAATTAAAAGAAAATGTGTTCTCCTCACTATGCCAACTATACAACTGGATGGAAAACGGAGAGAAAGCTATAGAATTCGCCAAACAGAATCTTGGCGTACAGAAAGACCGCACAACATGCTACAAAGCTTTCGAACTACTTGGAAGCGCATATTACCTAATATTGCAATATGATTCTGCCCGCCACTACCTACAAAAATCCCTTTTCACAACAGACTATGCCACCAAAGCCGGGGCTTACATGTATCTAGCAGACATAGCCAAAGAGCAAGGAGACTTAGCTACTTCCTTAGAGATGGAACGCAACTACTCTGCCTATTTGGACAGCATGCAGAAGTCCAGACAGCCCGATGCCATTGTCTGCGCAGAACAAGGGATGCCAAGCAACAAGCAAAACATAATCAGCAAACACACCCATTACTCTATCATAAGTATATCAATAATCACATTAACCCTCATTGTAGCTGTAATCATCCTATCCTATAAGAAAAGAAAGCAAAAGCCCAATAACCGAACCGAAAAAGAAATGCTGTATAAGGCAGGACTTGTTCTGTTCGAACAATCTGAGGTATACAACAAGATGACTCTAATCATCCGCTCTCATAAAGAAAAGGCAGAATCAGAAATAATGCATCAAGGTGACTGGCTACAACTAATTGCAGAAACCAACAAATGTTGGAATAATATTGCCCGGGAACTACAATCAAAATATCACCTGACAGAAGACGAAATCTACTTATGTTGTCTGTACCTGACAAACCTCCCGATAAGCCACTTTTGCCATATATTGAGCTGCGAACGGGATACTATTTACAAAAAGGCAGACCGCATATTAGAAAACAAAATGGGCTTTGCACACAAAGAGATATCTCTTAAGGAAGCTTTAAAAAAGAATCTCCAATCATCTAGCCAATCATAACAATCATTAGCAAGTACAACAATTATACAATATTATACGCCATTATACACCGAAATTATACAATATTATACACTTATCCTGCCGTATTAAACCGACCTTTGCGGCATCAATAATCAAAAAAGTGTATAATGATGAAAAAACTATTGTCTATCTTAATTGCGACATTCTTTTTAAGCAATATTGTGACATACGCACAAAAAGAAAACAATCCTTTTACAGAAATTGCCCTAACCCAAGCAAAAAGAAAAGATCCGATTAGTAAAGGAGATACCCCTATATCTCGTAGTATCATTCAAACCGCCAACGCCTACTTATATAATAACACAGTATGTGTCGACTTCAACGAGGTATTACCTAACGTCACCATAACCCTCATCAATGAATCAACTAGTAAACTCATTCATTCAGAAGCATACAATGAACCCACAAACATTGACATCACTTTGGATGAAGGATACAGTAGTGGTAACTATTTGCTGTCTCTTATACACATCTCCGAGCCCACGAGACA
>ERZ1027236.654-NODE-654-length-10450-cov-4.507648_pt1 | contig 10450 bp, 7 predicted proteins | sample MGYA00519265_ERZ1027236 | MGnify/ENA primary metagenome ERZ1027236 (study PRJEB26926, sample SAMN06164642) | human gut metagenome | biome: ENVO:00009003; feature: ENVO:2100002; material: ENVO:00002003 | host: Homo sapiens | place: USA | collected 2012 ... | reverse complement strand
CTACACCCTAGAGTTCGTCGGCAGCGTCAGATGTGTATAAGAGACAGGTTCCAGATAGTTGACCGAACGGTTCAGGATAGTGGTCTTCCCCACTCCGTTGATGCCGGAAAGTATATTGACGTCAGGACGCAGGTCCCAGGCAATATCGTACCGATGCCACAATCCGTGTATTTCGATACGCTTGATGTAATTGGCTTGTACTTCCATGGTTTCTTGCTTTTAATTAGAAGCAAATATACACGATAATCTCTTATTTCTACGCCCATGAACCAGAAAAATCATATAATGAAAGATTTTCTCTTTTCAGAAAATAGTTGTTCTTTTACACCCGCAAAGAACAAAAGAGTATGGACAAGAACATTCAAGGGCATCTGTTCGCCCTTACCGCAAATATCTTATGGGGGCTGATGGCACCTATCGGCAAGTCGGCCTTAGCGGAGTTTTCCGCGTTGTCAGTAACCACATTCCGCATGGTAGGCGCAGCCGCCTGCTTCTGGCTCCTCTCCTTATTCTGCAAACGCGAACAGGTGGACCACCGGGACATGCTGAAGATATTCTTCGCCGCACTCTTCGCACTGGTATTCAATCAGGGTGTCTATATCTTCGGACTCTCCATGACTTCGCCCATAGACGCCTCCATCGTTACAACCACGCTGCCTATCGTCACCATGATAGTGGCTGCAATCTATCTGAAAGAACCGGTCACCAACAAGAAAGTGCTGGGCATCTTTGTAGGGGCTATGGGAGCATTTATACTCATCATGAGCAGCCAGACCACCGGTGCCGGCAATGGCAGCCTCATCGGAGACCTTCTCTGCCTGCTCGCCCAAATCAGCTTCTCCATTTATCTGACCGTATTCAAGGGGTTGTCGCAAAAATACTCTCCCATCACCCTGAACAAATGGATGTTTGTCTATGCCTCCATGTGCTACATCCCGTTCTCTTACCACGACGTGGCTGCCATACAGTGGAGCGAAATATCTACAGCCGCCCTGCTGCAAGCGGGATATGTGGTTGTGGGAGGAAGCTTCCTTGCCTATATCTTCATAATGAGTGCGCAGAGGCTGTTGCGCCCCACTGTGGTGAGCATGTACAACTACATGCAGCCCATCGTGGCCTCAACCGTTGCCATCATCTTAGGATTGGGAGTGTTCAATTTGGAAAAGGGAATAGCCATAGCCTTGGTATTCCTGGGAGTGTACATCGTGACACAAAGCAAGTCACGCAAGGATTTCGAGAAAGAAGGGAAAGCCGTATAAAACAGCCGTTCCACCGTCACAGTACTCCGGCACGTACCCGGCTCAGAGACTCGGGAGTCATTAACAGATAAGATGCTATGTGGTTGACTGAGGCACGCCGGGCTATCTCCGGATAATCCCTGACGAAGCGCGCATACCGCTCGCGTGAGGTTTCGAAACGCCAAGAGTCTGCTTTATATTGGGAAAGCATTAAAGACCCCTCCAATAAATGGCGAAGCAGACGGGCTATATGCAGATAACGCTCAGAGAGTTCGACCAGTCCTGCATACGAAATGCTCCAGATGACGCCTTCCTCCAGGGATTCCAGCTGAAGGCAATTACGGCGTCCGGTGAAAAGGCTGACGATACACATAGCGCCGTCACCGTCGCAGGCAAAGTTCTCTGTAATGTCCCGGCCTTCTTTGAAATAGAACTGGCGAAGCAGTCCTTTCTCTACGAAAACAATATCCCTGGCTATATCTTTCTCACTAATCAACAGTTCTCCTTTGTGCACCTCACGGCGTACAAACAAACCGGCAATGAGCTCCAGCTCCTCAGAAGGGAGTTCATGAAGGCGGCGGGTAAACCGCCGCGCCACTTCCATGTTGTTTTCCTTAGTCATCGATATAGAGAAAGGGATATGCCCCTATTTCTTCAGTTCTGCAAAATAGGTGTCCAGCAAGTTCTTGGCAGCCACAAAAGAAGTCAAGTTGCCCTGTAGCACTTGTTTTTCCTTGCCAGTCAGCATCGCTTCAATCTGCGGATTGTGGTAGAAGCTGTCGCGCAGCTGTTCGTTAATGGTCTCGTACATCCAGTATTTGCTTTGCTCATTGCGGCGGTATTCAAAGTAGCCGTTGTCTTTCACAAAGTCAATGTATTTGTAGACCATATCCCACACTTCTTTTACACCAAGATTATAGAAACCGGAATAAGTCAGCACTTGGGGTGTCCAACCGCTCTCCGGAGCCGGGAAGAGGTGCAGCGCATTACGGAACTGCGTTGCTGCCAGTCTGGCCCGCTCCAGATTGTCGCCATCAGCCTTATTAATGACAATGCCATCGGCCATTTCCATGATGCCGCGTTTGATGCCTTGCAACTCATCGCCCGTACCCGCCAGCTGTATCAGCAGGAAGAAGTCTACCATAGAATGTACGGCAGTCTCACTCTGCCCCACCCCTACCGTCTCTACAAATATCTTGTCGAAACCGGCAGCCTCACAAAGCACAATCGTTTCACGCGTCTTGCGTGCCACGCCACCCAGCGAACCGGCAGAGGGACTGGGACGTATAAAGGACTTGGGATGAACGGAGAGTTTCTCCATACGCGTCTTGTCACCGAGAATACTGCCTTTGCTGCGTTCGCTGCTCGGGTCAATGGCAAGGACAGCCAACTTGCCACCGTGTTCCTCCAGTACATGCAAGCCAAATACATCAATAGAGGTACTTTTACCGGCACCGGGCACACCACTGATACCCACACGGACGGAGTTGCCCGAATAGGGCAAACACTTCTCTATCACCTCCTGCGCCACAGCCTGGTGCTCCGGTTTCACACTTTCCACCAGTGTTACAGCCTGGCTGAGTACCGTAACATCACCTTTCACTATACCCTCCACATAGTCTGATACGGAAAGCTCGCGTTTCTTCCGCCTGGGACGGTTCTTCAAGTAAGGATTGACCGATGAAGGTTGCTCAATGCCTGCATTGACAACCAAGCCTTTATATGCTTCATTATTTTCGGGATGTTCCATGGCTATTTGTGAGTTATAAGTTATGAGTTATGAAGGACTTTACGACTTCTTATTGTTTTGCTTTAATGTTGATTTCAACTTTCGGCTGCATCGGGTCATTGGTAATCATCAGCAGACGCAGATGACGGCGCTTCTTGCCTATATTCTTCTTCACTACCGTTACCCGCAGGCGAGTGCTTTCACCGGGTTGCAATACACTCTTCTTGAGGTTAACTCCCACTGCCGGGTGGAATACCTGGAGCTTGTTTATCTGTAAAGGAGAACGCCCGGTATTGGTAATGGTAATATCCTGACGTGCTTTTGACTTCTTTGCCAATATCGCACTCATATCAACTTCTTTGGTAGAAAGGCTGATGGCAGGAGCATTTGCCTTCTCCACTTCCGTCATTCCGGAGAAATCCGGTAAAAGAATGGCAGAAACGGGAATCTCGTTTTCATCGCCCACCTTGTCACCGGAGAAGCGAGAAAGATAGACCGACGTTTGAGTCAGTCCGAGGCCAGTCAGTCTTTCCGAATTCAATGTAAGTGTAATCACTCCTTTTTCTCCCTTTTGCAAGACATTGGGCTCTACTTTTGTCTGCAAATAAGGAGGCAGATGCATCAGTACCGGTTCATAAGGACGGTCGGAAAGATTGACCACGCCGATATGAATCACCGGCTGCTCACCATGCTGAATATCGGGAAAGTCGAGGCTGTTCTTGTCAATACGTATCTGACCGATAAGATAGGGATGCGTCTTGGTAAAGTCCTTGATTTCCTGTACTACTTCACCATTGAACTTCAAATAGACCAGATTGGGTTGCGCATTGCTGTAAATAGCCACGGATTTCTGGAAATGTCCCAATGCCTTGGCGTCAAAAGTCACATTTACTGTTCCTTTTGCCCCCGGAGCAATAGGCGTTTTTGTCCACTGGGCCACAGAGCAGGCGCAATCCGGCTCTACTTCTGTAAGCACTAAAGGCTGGTCACCCGTATTGGTGATGGTATATTGCACAGTCACGGGATGCTTCCATTCTATCTGGCCGAAACTGTACATCTCTGTATTCGAGGTAAAACGAGCTTGCGCTACAGCAGTCAATACCACACTTGCAAGCACATATAAAGTTATCAATATCCGCTTCATCTATTTTTCTTAATATCAAGATTTCCTAATTCTGCCACTCTCATTCAATATTAGTCGGACAAAAATAGGTGTTTTTAGCGAGAGTACCTAAAATAGCAGAGCGCAATTTGTACAAATTGCGCTCCGCTCCATACTCTATTGTTACTTTATTACAATTATCCCTCCCGCCGAATGCGAAGCATACTCCGGAGCATACGCACACTGTATCGTGGCCAGCCCCGTTTCGTATGTTCCGCCACGGGCTATGCGATAACTGTGCTCTAAGACATAAACGCCTTTGCCCAAATGGTCGAAGAAGAAATTGGTTGCGGCATCTTCCACTTCTGCATAATAACCGAGGCCATTACTCCAACGATAACCGGAAAGCGAGCCTATAGGTTCAAAGCAGGCACCCCGCTGGTCTTTCAACTGAACAAAATCCATAGTACGGTCCAAGCGGATAGTCAAACGGGCCACTATTTTATCACCGACGGATAATACGGTCCCTTCCGTAACCGGTTGCAAGGACTTGCTACCACCGGCCGATATACGCTCTACATAAAGTTTCTTCTCTACATTCAATTCACCCCCCTGCTGCTTTACATCAGATATGGGTGACAGATACTGGGCATAAACAGCTCCCCAGGCAATGCCTGCATCCCGTTTCTCTACGGTGACGGTTTTAGCTTTCAGCTCCGGACTTCCTTGAGCGAAGGTTTCCTTGACATAACCCAAACCCGGGATTATGGTCTTTGTAGGCGACAATGTTTCCAAAACTTTGTTACCTAACGTGATACGTACGTCTCCCCGACTTTCCAGCAGATTAGTACCTTGACAAAGCAATGCATAAACAGCATCAGCCGTTGCAACCGGAGAATTCCAACTGGTAGTCTGCTTCTGTTTCAGCAGCCAGAGTTTCATTTCCTCCACCAAAGCATCGTTGCCACCTGCCATACGCAGGGCTTCCATTACTTCCACATGGGCAGGGATGGGCAGCATACCCCAGTTATACGGATTTGCTTGGAAAGCAAAGTATGCACCCAGTTCATCCGTCTGTACCAGATGTTCCTTGAGGGAAGCGATGAATTCATTCGCCTCGGCTGTACGCCCTACTGCTTTCAGGATGATGGCAGACTGCGCCTTGCTGCTCATGGTTCCATCTTTAAGATTGGCACCTACTTTTGATAGGAAATAGCGGTAAGCCGCTTGATTGTCTGCCGGCACTTGTTCGCCGCTAAGGGCTATCAGATACAGATATGTCATTGCCGATTCGGAGTTGACAGTAATTCTAGCGCCATTTTTCTCAGCTTTACGGATATTGCGATATTCTTCCAAAGCCTGCAGATTCAAATAGCCGAAAGCTTTCTGCCGCATGGCGGCAACTTCTTCAGGCAGTTCATTTTTCGTCAGCAGAGGAAGACGAACAAGTAATTCTGTAATATAGCCAGTTATATAGCGGCTACCGGACATTCCCTTATACCAGCTCCATCCACCGTCTTCACCCTGCAATTCTTTCAATTTGGTAAAAGCGGAAAGATTGCGGTTATTCAGTTGGTTGATATCAAACAGCGTGGCAATACGTGCCTGCTGTTCGGCTTCAGTAGTAGCTTCCAGTACCCACGGAGACTCGCTGAGCAGGATATTCTTCACATCCTGATTCTTCTCCAACTGGCTGAGGAAGGTTTCTTTCGTGCCACCGGCAGCCTTCCAACTGTCAAATACAGTCTTAATGCGGGGCTGGCTGTTGGCAATGAAGCCTGCCAGACTATTGGCATACCAAGCTGTAGCCCAAGAAATGGCATTATCATTGGCAGGCAGGCTCAATGCCGGCAACGCTTGTACAGCATACCAAGCCGGATTCCCGGTAAATTCTACAGTCAGACGACGGTCTGTCGCTGTACGGCTATTACGGTTGAAAAGGCTGTCTAATGAGAACGTACGGGTCTCCTCGCCACGGATAGGCATAGCAAGCGTTTCCGTAATATACTCCTTATTACTTAATACGGGCAACAGATGCTGCTCGCCATCGCTAAACGTACCTCCATCGGCAACCATACGAATACCAAGCAAATCATAGCGGTCGGACACTTCGAAATGGAAGTTGACAGCAGTATTTCTTCCTGCTTCTACCAAGAATTTCTGACGTTGAGTAGCAATAACTTTCTCCGTCATAGGGTCGAACAGTGTGAATACTGCTGTTCCTTTCACCGCTTTACCCGTCAGATTGGCTATTGTTCCGGCTATCTGTGTTTTATCTCCAACGCGGACAAACCGAGGCATATTCGGAGTCAGCATAAACTCCTTGGCAGTTACAACGGAAGCATCCAATATCCCAGTCAGCATATCCTTAGTATGTGAGTAACCACGGAAATTCCAACGAGTCAAGCTCTGCGGCATCGTAAAAGAAAACGCAAGCTCCCCTTGTTCGTTTGTACGAAGTTGAGGATAAAAAAAGGCTGTTTCGGCAAAGTTGGTGCGAAGCCCCTCAATAGGTTGCAAGGCCTCGCCAACCGGTATCGTTTCCGATTCAAAAACAACATCTTCCACCGCGTCTTCCGCTACTTGTGCAGGAACATATTTCACTTCAACGGCATTCCCGGATTCTGCTTTGGAAGCAAGCATCGGCTGGTTGGCACCACGTATTCTAAGATTACCGGTCAAAGAGCTATTCCGGGTAGTCCCATACCCCACAACACTTACTTCTTCCAAAAGCGCATTGTCTTCTACCATCACTATCCGCATCCTTCCATCCATATAAGGAGAACAGAAGTAGTCAAACGACCACACCGGAACCCTCCAAGCCTTCAACGGGAAATAAACGGAGAAGTAATTGCTATTATAACGGCTCGCACCACGGAATGCCCCATACAGATTATCCGGATAGAAAACCCGTAGTATCTGGTTACTCTTATAAATCTTATCCAGTGAAGCGTCGTACATCGTAGCCAACATCTCAGCCGCAGCAGGCATACCTTGAGGCGTCTTTATGACGAGCTTCCACTCTTCTTCCTGTCCGGGACGCAAACGGTCACGGAACACTTCCCATTTCATGTCGAGAGCACGTTCCGGCTCCCGCTTCTTCAGTTCAACCTGATGACTGTACATCTCGCCAGCTTTCACAAAACTGAAAAGAATGGTGATTCCCTTGCCATATGCTTCCTTATAAGGGAATTCCATACGAATAATAGTATCATTCAACTGCAACACACGGCTTTCAATGCGTTTTCTGTCACAAAAGACATCCATCAGCACATATGCATCCCGATAAGAAGTCCCCAAAAGAAAAGCGGCAGGGTACTGTACATCAAATTCCTCATTTTCTTTATAATAAAAGAAATCTGTAAACGCAGCCGGACGCTTGTCACTCTTTGAAAAGAGCATGAAACTGTCACTGCCATATGCCCCGTTATTCTCTTCACGTCCCAAACTATCACGTACAGAAAGTTTCAAGCGATAGTTACCTGAAGGAAGCTTGTTCCAAGCCGAAAAATCCTGGAGCCGATTGGCTGTGAAGGTACCCTCCAATACAACATCATCCAAGGGTTCAGAACCTGCAATATTCCTTGCCCCATTTTGTTCTGCAAATGGATAAAGGCAATAGGAACCTTCAATGTGCTGAGGAATATTCATTACATTATTCACTCCAAAAGTGAAAAGCATACTATCTTCCTTACAAACATATTGAGGCAAGCGAATATCAAAGGAATAAGCCTTAGGACCTGCCAACAAGTTATACGAAGCGGATTGCGTTTCACCGGCCTCATCCGTCACCACCGCCTCCACATGATAAGTATACACACTCCCATACCCGTCTGTATCTACAGCCGGAGCTTCCAAAGTCAAGGGTATGGAAAAATCCCCGTTGGTATCCAATTGTATGGTGTCAGACAATAATGGTTTATCAGCATTGCTCCAATAACCAGGTCTCGGATTCCGGCGAGTCACCGTATATGCCAATGGCACATCCTGCACCATCATGCCATTGAAGGCCTTGACATTTCCTTTCAACACAACCTTGTCACCCAGCCGATAAGCTTCCGAAACCGGAGTGAAGGCAATCTCGAACGTAGGTCGCTTGTACTCCTCTACCCTAAAAGTGACGGTAGATTGAGTCTCTTTGGTTCGTATGCTGAACATGCCATTCAGGCAAGCTGCCGGAAGTACAAACTCCGTAGCAAAAGAGCCGAAATCATTGGTCCGCCCCTTCCTGGTGGCAAGTTCCTTGCGGTTGGCATCCAACAAGACAAGCTCATAATCAACTCCTTGTAGTACCTGGGCGCTATCACTATTCTGCTTGTAAGCTATCCCTTTTACATGAACGGTCTGCCCGGGACGATAAAGCGAACGGTCTGTCAGCAATGCCATCTGCCTCCAATCTGTATCCTTAATACCGTAATAAGGATGATTCATATAAACGTTCTGCGGCATCATGGCTGTGTCTCTGCCTTTACGCGCCACATAACTTCGGATTTCACTCTGCCAGGGTAATACAGCTTTCCCCCCGGCATCAGTCAGTACCTCTGCCATCGCTTTTCTATTCTTCTCATCATAAGAAGAGTAGAAACTCACCTTGGCACCAGCAATCGGCTGTCCACTACGGGCATCCAATGTAGCCACTTCCATACGGTTGTCACCCAAATCCAATGTCAGCACCTTGAAGCGGGTAGATACCAGAAATTTATCATCTGTACGGGCCGTTTCAGTATCAGGTACTATTTGAAGAATATAGACTCCCGTTTCCCGAGGAATCATGAACTTAAATACAGTGTCCGAGGCAAGATAAGGGACATCTTCAGGCAATTTATCCTTGCCTGGCAACGGCTTTAAGCCAAAATGCGTGGAAGAAAACTTCCGGGCATACTTTCTATAAGTATCTTTATTTATACCATGGTCCATCCAAGGTACTTCACTTAAAGTAGTGGTATATAAGTTGAGAGTGAAGCCCTCGACATTACGATAATGCAGCCTCATATTCACCGAATCGCCGGGATAACCGCTTTCATTCATAGTCAGAATGAGTTCAGGCTGTAAAATCTGTTCACGGATATTTTTCAACTCATTGATACGCTTATACGCAGGATAGCGCTTCAAGCCTTCTTCACAGACTTTTAGAGCCTCATCAGCGCGTTTCGGTTCCAAACGGCGCAGGTGGTTGGCTTTATGAATGTAAACCTCGGCACAAACCTCTCGTGAACCGTATTCCTTTATCAATTTATTCAAAACCTCAAGATATTCCCGATTAGCCTTTTCCTGACGCATTCGGAAAGTAGGATAAGGCTGCTGGCTGATACCACCGGTCAACTTCCAGTTCCAATAATCAAGAGAACAGAGCAACATAGCATCTTCCGAACCGGCACGATGGCGATAAGCATTCATCATATCCAGATAAATCCTTTCGATACGGGTCTGTACCAAAGAATCCACGCTGAAACCATCCAGCTGCCGATAAGCATCAACAGCACGGCTTACCAATAGATGGTACATATCGTGCCCATAGAACCAGCTACCGTCTTCCAACACCACAAAAGGCACATATTGTTCTGCAGATGTATTGAGCAAGCGGATGGAATCCTGCAAGGATGCACGGTTACACCTATCTATTTTATCCACAAACTGGCTGATACTCCACTCACGGATATCTGCTGGAACCTCGTCAACAGTCAGTAAAGTACGTGACAGCAAGACACGGCGATTCTTCCGCATCAAGTCAGCATATTCATATGCCAACAAAGAGTGTAGAATAGCCTTGTTCACCGGATTCCTCTCCGATTGTGCCCAAGATTCCATATATTTCAGACTGGAGTAAAGGCTGTCCGGAGTCAGCCCCTCTTGATAAGTCTCCCTACAAATGTAGGCTTTCAACATTTGCGGAGCATTCTGCTCTTGCCGACCTTTCCGATAGATTTCATCAGCCAGTTTTATCACTGTTTGAGGCAGGCTTTTCTTTTGAGCCTGCTCCACCTGCTTCCACAACTTATCGTACGTCTGCGCATACAATGCCGAAGCCCCAAATGTAACCAGCAGCAACAATATGCTACAAATTCTTTGAATTACTCTCATAATTATTCGTTTGTTAGTCTTTGTATTAATAACAAAGGAAGTGAATAAAGTTCAAACAAATGTACTTTTGGACATAAAAAATCTTATTCTACTCCTACAAAAAAACAAGGGATATGTTTGCAAACATATCCCTTGTGCTATACTTAAATGTTAGTGTACTCACATTTGGAGGCTATAATATCTCATTGCCTCCATCCAATTCTTACCAGCTGCGGTAAAAATGTGCTTAAATGAATTTGCAATCTTCTTTTTCATAATCTTAAAAAATTAAACTAATACCTGAAAACTAAAATTCAATAC
>ERZ1027236.649-NODE-649-length-10537-cov-7.895249_pt1 | contig 10537 bp, 8 predicted proteins | sample MGYA00519265_ERZ1027236 | MGnify/ENA primary metagenome ERZ1027236 (study PRJEB26926, sample SAMN06164642) | human gut metagenome | biome: ENVO:00009003; feature: ENVO:2100002; material: ENVO:00002003 | host: Homo sapiens | place: USA | collected 2012 ... | reverse complement strand
ATCTACACCCTAGAGTTCGTCGGCAGCGTCAGATGTGTATAAGAGACAGCTACAGATATAACCTTGCACAATATGACTATGTGCATAAGCCTCTAGTTTATAACTGTCGTCCTTTACTAAAAATTTTCGTTCTATTTCTTGTCCCATAGCGTTTTAATATATAAAAAAGCCCCGCAGAGAATAACCTCAGCAGGACTTCACTATTTATTTTCCGTTTTTATCCATACATGGCATAGCCTACCATAATAACAAGGGCTAATACAATTAATCCGATGAACAGACCTTTTACAATCCTATTTGCTTTCTCTTCTTCCCGCTTACTATAAGCAGCTTTCTTATTCTTTCCCATAAGTATTTCATTTTTAAGATTAAACCATCTCTTTTGAATATCCCAAAAGTACAAAGTTTCTAGAAGAAAACAAATAAATTACGAAGAATTTACTAATTCTCCGAACCGGAAAACTCCATCAAGTATGCCTTGATAAAGCCATCAATCTTTCCATCCATCACTCCGTTCACATCCGAAGTTTGAAAATTAGTACGATGATCCTTCACACGACGGTCATCAAAGACATAACTGCGTATCTGTGATCCCCATTCAATCTTCTTCTTGCCTGCCTCCACCTTGGCCTGTTCTTCCATGCGGTGCTGCAATTCCTTATCATATAAAATTGAACGCAACTGTCTCATCGCATTTTCCTTATTCTTCGGCTGGTCACGGGTTTCAGTATTCTCAATCAAGATTTCCTCTTCCTCACCGGTATACGGATCTTTATATTGATAACGCAGACGTACTCCTGATTCCACCTTGTTCACATTCTGTCCGCCGGCCCCTCCCGAACGGAAAGTATCCCAAGACATACGGGCAGGTTCAATTGTCACTTCAATACTATCATCCACCAACGGCGTTACAAACACAGAAGCAAAAGAAGTCATCCGTTTCCCCTGAGCATTATAAGGAGACACGCGCACCAAGCGGTGGACTCCATTCTCACCTTTCAGATAACCATATGCAAAACTGCCCTCAATATTCATAGTCACCGTCTTGATTCCGGCCTCATCCCCATCCTGAAGGTTAGCCACGCTCACTTTATAGCCATTGGTCTCCGCCCAACGCATATACATACGCATCAGCATGGAAGCCCAATCCTGACTTTCAGTACCACCGGCACCGCAATTAATTTTCAATACACAATCCATTTGGTCGGCCTCCTGGCGAAGCATATTCTTCAGTTCCAATGCCTCCACCGCAGTGACAGCCTTTTGATACGCTGCATCCACTTCTTCTTCGGTAACCAAATCATCTTTACAAAAGTCAAAAGCCAATTCCAGTTCATCTGCCATCGTCTTTACCTCACGGTAACCGTCGATCCATTTTTGCAGATCTTTCACCTTCCTCATTTGTGCTTCTGCTTTCTTGGCATCATCCCAAAAACCGGGCGCCTGCGTACGCAGTTGTTCTTCTTCCACCTGAACCAGTTTATTTTCTATGTCCAGATATCTTTCAAGTGCCGCAGTACGTTCTTTTACGTCTTTCAGTTGCTCTATTGTTATCATCTTGAGAATTTTTGCATTTCAGGGTGCAAAGATAGTGGAAATCTATTCATTTTCCCATTATTCTTCGTACATCTTTTCTATTTCGGCAGCATAGTTCTTGTTCAGCACATTACGTTTTATTTTCAACGTATTGGTCAGTTCACCACGTTCCATACTGAAAGGATGGGGCAACAAGGTAAACCTCTTGATCTGTTCATAATGTGCAAACTGCTGCTGCAGTGTATCAATCCGCTCTTTAAACAAATCGATAATTTCCGGTTTCTGCAACAGTTCCTCCATACTTTCATAGCGAATACCTTTTTTTGCGGCATACTCTTTCACCAGTTTATATTCAGGAATTATCAAAGCAGAAACAAATTTACGTTCATCGGCAATAATAGAAATCTGATCGATATAACGGTCTACCACCAATTTGGCTTCAATGGCTTGAGGAGCGATATACTTCCCGTTTGAAGTTTTAAACAAGTCCTTGATACGCTCTGTAAGGAACAAATGCCCATCTTTTATATAACCCGCATCACCGGTATGGAACCATCCGTCTTCAGTAAACGCTGCTTTCGTAGCAGCTTCCTTTTTATAATAGCCATGAGTGATTCCCTCACCACGTAGCATTATTTCGTTATTCTCCCCTATTCTGACCTGCACATGAGGCATGATACGCCCCACCGAACCAACCACATGGTCATTATCATTCTCACAAGCAACCGTTGCAGTAGATTCCGTCAATCCATAACCGGCTACCATATTAATTCCCACCGACAAAACAAACTCCTGTACAGCCGGCGGAATAGCCGCACCGGCAGTAGGGAAGAAACGCCCGTTTTCAATGCCAATAGTCTTTTTCAACAAGCTATAGATCGTTTTCTCATAAAATTTATATTTCATGTGCAATACAGGCGGAGGAGTCAGCCCTTTGTACACATATTCCAAATTATGTTCACGTCCCACTTTAATAGCATCCAGCATCAACTTCTTTTTCAATCCGGTTGTCTCATTGATTTTTTCTTGCACGCCGGCATACACTTTCTCCCAGAAACGGGGAACACTGCACATAGCCGTAGGACGGATCTCCTTTATTGTCTTCTGGATATCAGCAGGACGCAAGTTGATAGACAAAGTACACCCCATCGAAAGACACCAGCAAGTCCATGCACGCTCAAACACATGAGTAAAAGGAAGGAAATTCATAATCACATCCTGATCACCCAATTGAGGGAAACGTTCATCGTGTGCCGGAATGGCCGCCTCATAGCAAGAATGATGCAACATCACCCCCTTGCTGTCTCCGGTTGTTCCACTGGTATAAAGAATATTGGCAAGATCACCATTACCCGACTCTGAAGTACGCTTGTCTACCTCAGCTTGATGCGGATGCGCCTCGCCCAATTTCAGAAAGTCATCAAAATAAATGGAAGTCTGGTCCCGCTCATCACGTTTTACCTCCTTGTCGAAAATTATAATCTGTTTCAGTTGGCTTCCCAGCTGCATAACCCGGAACGCCACATCATATTGCAACTGTTCACCTACAAAGATATAACGTATTTCGGCATCACCTACCATATAATGTACCTGCGCCTCGGAACTGGTAGCATAAAATGGTACAGTAACAGCCCGTACCCCAAAAGCTCCAAAGTCCACATACAGACATTCCGGTTTATTTTGAGAAAAAACTGCTATATTTTCCTGTATGCCTATACCTAATTCTATCAATGCATTCGAAACTGTTTTTACAGTTGCGGCAAACTGGTTCCAAGAAACCGGAATCCATGTTTCTGTTTTATAATCGCGGTAACGCAACGCTACACGATCACCATATTTCCCTGCCTGACGTTGTATCAGGACAGATAAGAAAGAACTACTCATTCCAAAGATTTATTTTTAATTCATCGGCAAAGTTATCGTTTAATTTGGAATTATCCTCTATAAACAGGCATTAATTTTCCCAACCAGTCAAAGAGTTAGAAGAAATCAGCCGAAAGATTTAGTTGCATATCTAACTTAATTACCTACTTTTTTCATCACCGTTTACCACGCAAAAATAGTATCTTTGCAACACATTAAATTATTAAAATCAAGATGATTGATATAGAATATTACACTTCCGAAGCAACCACATTGCTGAATTCGTTAATCGGTATCCCCTCATTGAGCCGGGAAGAAGAAGCTGCCGCCGACTTTCTGCAGAACTATATTGAAGAAACAGGTATCATGACTGGTCGTTCGGGCAACAACATTTGGTGTATCAGTCCGATGTTCGACCTCAACAAACCGACTATTTTACTAAATTCCCACATCGATACCGTAAAACCGGTAAACGGATGGCGGAAACATCCTTTCACTCCGAAAGCCGAAAACGGAAAGATTTACGGTTTGGGAAGTAATGACGCCGGCGCCAGTGTAGTATCCTTATTTCAGGTGTACCGCCATCTCTCTACAACCGAGCAGGCATACAATCTGATCTTTCTTGCCTCATGTGAAGAAGAAGTTTCCGGAAAAAACGGAATAGAAAGCGTATTGCCCCAACTACCTCCCATCACCTTGGGCATAGTGGGTGAACCGACAGAAATGCAGCCTGCCATTGCCGAAAAGGGATTGATGGTGCTGGATGTTACCGCATACGGAAAAGCCGGACATGCCGCACGCAATGAAGGAGTGAATGCTATTTACAAAGTACTGGAAGACATTCAGTGGTTCCGTGATTATAAATTCCCGAAGGAATCCTCCCTGCTAGGACCCGTCAAAATGAGCGTGACACAAATAAATGCCGGCACGCAGCATAATGTCATCCCCGATACTTGTACTTTCGTTGTGGATATCCGCAGTAATGAATGTTACTCTAACGAAGAACTATTCAAAGAAATAAGCGCCCGTCTAAAAAGCGAGGCGAAAGCCCGTTCTTTCCGCTTGAACTCATCTCATATCAGTGCCGAGCATCCCTTTGTGAAACGCGCGGTAAAACTAGGACGTGTACCTTTCGGCTCTCCTACTTTGTCCGATCAGGCGTTGATGAAGTTCCCGTCTGTCAAAATCGGTCCGGGAAAGTCCTCCCGTTCACATACGGCTGATGAATATATCATGGTTTCGGAAATTGAGGAAGCAATAAGGCTTTATATCGAGATGCTGGACGGACTGGTGCTGTAAACGACTTACAAAGACGCTATTTCCCCTATAGACAGACCGGTAACCTGTACAATTACATCAAATGCAATACCGGCCTGTTTCATTTTTTTTGCATTCTTGAAGCATTCTTCCTTACGACCTTGCTCAAGACCTTTTTTAAGACCTTTTTCAATACCCTCTTTAAGACCTTCCTCACGCCCTTTTTTCAACTGGGTGGACATCACGCTGTACCAGTCGCGGAAATTCTTCAAACTTTCCCAATACTCGCCTAATTCCTTAGGATTGAACTTAGCTATCTCGGCAGCCTCGAAAAGTTCCTTGTTCATTGCCGTGCCGAAAAGCAACTTGAAGCCGAAATCGGCATAAGGGTTGATGTATTTATCCTGTATGCCTTCTGTTCTCATATCTATCCGAGGTTTAATAAGTTATGATACAGGACAAAAGTAATCAATATACTGCAATTCCCCGTCTTAAAAGAAAGATTTAACTATCTATCATTCATAGTATTTTCTAGATAAGGTTTAATAATTCCTCATTATTCCATCTTTCAGCATATTCACTGCTTAAGTCTGCCGTGATACATTCGTGCTTATTTTCCCCTTTTTGTAAACCGATAACTCTGATGTCAGGAACAGTTTTAGCATACTTTCTTATTGTGAGTTCCAATAAAATTCCTAAGCTTATCGATTTCATATCAGGCGGATAAAACGGTTCCGCACTTTGAGCGTCATTTAAACAGGAAAAAATAACATCTATTGCCTGTTCCCACGTAATAAAAAACCGGGTAGCTTCAGGATCTGTTAATATAAGCTCCTTCCTATTTTCTAATGCATACTTCCATTTTACCAAAACAGACCCTGTAGAATGCAATACATTTCCATAACGAACTATCCTATAAGCGCAATTCGATCCGTTTATTTGCTCAAAATCCCCAAAAAGATTCTCCATAAGCAATTTAGTAGCCCCATACGTTCCTGAAACTTGAACAGCTTTATCAGTGCTTGTTGCCAGAATAAATTTTATGTTCTGTTCCTCAACAGTTATTTTAAGAAGATTCAACGTACCAAGAATATTAGTCTGAACAGCTTTCAGAGGATGTTCTTTTGCCAAAATGACATCTTTAAACGCAGCCAAATGAAATATCCCATCACAACCATTCAATGCCTTTTTCAATAAAAGATAATCTTCAACGGGGCATGGAAAGATTTGAACGCTTTTAAATTTCTCCCTCAGAGCAATCAGTTTTCCTTCATTCCTGGCTATCGCATGAATAGTATGTCCTTGGGTAATCAACCGTTCTATCAATTTCTCAGCCAAATAACCGGTAGCCCCCGTTACTGCAATGGTTCCCATACTCAAGCTATTTTTTATCATTCATCAACACATCCCTCGCAACATAAGGCTGTGGAGAAAACTCAATAGTCAACACATTCGACTCTCCTAAAGCTGTTAATGTATGGACGCACCCCGGTAAAGTCCGTACCAAATCCCCCTTTTCCCAAATCTCTTCTATTACAGCCTCACTATCATCATATTTCTGAAAAGTGGCATGCATACGCCCCTGTAAAATAAGCATATATTCCACCTTTCTAAAATGATAATGATTGCCTCTAAGAACCTTTGGGACGAATTGCAAGAATCCTATATATTTAGCGGCTTCCACCGCTGGAATTGAAGCACTCAAAGTAGTATCCTCGCCAATTACAAAACCAGTTCCCGCCTCCAGCAAGCTATAATTTTTCACATCTCCTACGGATTCCACTCTTATCAAATCCCTGACAGTTATTTCATCAAACATTTTTTTTGATTGCTCACGCACGTCAATTTTACATAATCCGGCACGATATTTTAATAAAAACAACTTATGATGAGGAGCAAGGTTCTCCAATCTCAAACACTCATCCATATCCAGCAAGACAAAAGATTCACCTTCCAAAATACGGATATCCGCTGCATTGTCCATCAAATAAGTATGATGAATATATTCCCACCTATCATAGTCTGCCCTATACTCAGACCCCAAATAGGTTATAGAACTAAAATGCACCTTTTGGGATTTCTTGTGTTCAAATTCTTCCTTCAGTTCTCTGATAATACCATCTAGAGGGGTTTCCTCCTCCTCAAGGTAGCCAGAAACAAGAGAATAATATCCGGAGTACTCTATATCCGGATTCTCATCTCTTTTTTGCAACAATACTCTATTATCTGTTGTAGTAATAATCACAGTAGTCGAATCCATCATCTTTTTCATCTTCATTATTGTTTAAATTTTCATTCTGTTGTATTTTCACCACACCCACGTGATGAATAATATTTTCCTTATTCAGCATATCAGTATAAATAGCATGGTTTAACACCATAATAAGCAACCAAATAAGAGACAATATGGCAAAAAAAGGTTGGGTGTATGATTTCAGCCATAACTCCCAAGACTTTTTCTCTCTTTTCAAATTAGAAGGAATCTTTGTGAAAAGTTTCACATACTCATCCGGAAAAGCCTTTTCCGCTTCACATAACATATTCTTCCAGTGCTCATGATAACTCCATAATCTCTGCATTACGTAAATAGACCATATTGAAAATGACAATCCGCCAAATGCAATAATAAATGTCAGATATTCAGAAGTTTGACATATAGAGTTAAACAAGACGGTTTCCAATCCGAATAAAGAAACATTTATTCCGAACATAATATTAAAACGGCTCCAGATACCAGCTCCTTCATACTGTAATTGACCAAGAAGGTGAGTATAATGTTCCATTAATTTAGTGTTCTGCAAGGCATCCCTATCATTTACCGCTTTTTTATTATCTACATCCGCATAAAAGTTTATACCGCATCGAACTAATTTCGTCATTATATCAAGAATATATTTTTATAATAAAAAAGGAGAGGATATTCTTCTGTAATCAGATTCATATCCCCTCCTCGCTTGAAGTCATCAAGAAGAAAGCATATCAAATTTAAACTATACTTTCTATCTTAGCCCGAATGTTTACTGTACTTTTCTTGTTACAGTTACCTTGAATGTCTTGGTTACAACACCCCAGTTATGAGTATAAGTAATATTCAAGTTTACATCATGAGTATATACTGTACCTTCCGGAGTTCCCTTCCAAGTAAGAGTTGCAGTAGCTGCATCATAAGTAAAGTCTTTTTCATTCTCATCCAAAGAAATTTCCAATCCTGTAGCTTCAGCAACAGCATTACCGGCAGCATCTTTTCTATACAATGTTTCAGCTATGGTTTCTTCAGCAGCAATCGTAGTGGCATTGTATTTTACCAATACATTTTTAACAGCATCTTTCAATGTCAGTTCAGTCCATTTCTTCTTGTCTGCTGCACCTAAAGCATTAATCAAATCAATAATCTTAATCTGATCGTTTGTAGCCAATGCCGGATTATTATACTTCAAATCAACAACATCAGTGAATGCCAAGATAGGTTGTTCCACCTTCCAGTCTTCAGTCGCAAACAATACACGCTTAGCAGAACCGGCAGTAGCATCATAGATATCAACTTTCAAAGTTCCAACCTTAGCCAAATCTACACGCGGAGTAAAGACAATCTGATTAGTGCTAGTCCATTCAATATTCTTGATACCGTTCTGTTCTTTCATCATCTCCTGAACATAAGCATTCTGCTTCTTATAATCCAATTCAAACTCAACTGTCGCATCTTCAGGAACAACATTGTACATCTTGTCGAAGTAGTTAGATTCCATGATGAATTTGCTATAAGCACCGCCAGTTTTTGTCCATGTACCGATAATAGTACGACTCTTATATTCATCCTTGATAGGACAATCAAAGTTATAGGTTACAGAGAAGTTATCTACAGAAACCTTAAACAGCTTGTTTACGAAGCTGTTGTAAACTGCATACGGTGTGTTCACTCCGTTAGTCATTTTCTCGGTAGCTCCCCAACCAGGATAATAAGAAGAAGCTCCAGCCAGCAATGACATATTCTTGAATTGTGCAAAGTTAGCACCCGGTGTCAAAATCAAGAACAAAGAGTCCTTATCGGCATTGTTTCCACCGTTCTTATAATACAAGACAGCCTCATTTTTAACCGTTTCAAGAGCTTTTGCCAAATCTGTAACCTTTGCAGGAATACTAGTCGACAAATTGTTATTTTGATAATATTGATTACAATCATCAGATATTGATTCATATTTCATTAACTTGCCACCAGCATCATATACAGGCTTGTTCAATGTAATGAATGTGCAATATTCCTGATTTTTATTAGAAATAACATCACGACCTTCAATAGCAGCCTCAAAGTTACGGACATCCAAAGTAATAATCCGGGCCTTTGAGCTATTGTATGCAAATGTAAAGTTTTCCTTAGCATCCAACGGTTTCAAAGCAACGGTTCCAAATACAGGATTAACAGCAGGACGAACAGCCTTGATGAAGACTACATTCTTCACCTCGTATTCTTTAACACCTTCTTCCTGTGGTTTAACTGTAGTAGTCACTTCTATCGCAGCGTATTCATCAATAGCAGACGCCTGGTTAGTCGATTTTACAGACAAAACATTATCTTTAAAATCAAAGATACCCTGACGAGTTTTAATAGGTTGTCCATTAAATGTATAATCCTCATTCTGATCCAACAATCTGAACACTCTGGTATATGAAATATTGGTTGACTTCAACCATACTTTTGCTGCTCCGGAAATGTAAGCGTCAATAGAATCATTTACATTATAAACACCTTGATAGTCAAAGCATCCATAAGATTTACCATCATAAGAAGCACCATCTGCATTGATTATTGCAGGGTATTCATCTTCTTTCATATTAGTAGAGGTAAAAGCATTTACAATGCTCTTTACAGATGCATGTGTTCTACTTACCGTGAAATAATCGGAAGCTGATGTATATTGACCATACATAGTTACATCCAATGAAGTTGCATAGGTATTATTTCCAATACCTTCATTCGGCAAAATAGCAAGGCTCAAAATACCGTTTTCTAATTTTGCAGAACCTTCCATATAGGTCAAAGCAGGAGCAACACTACGAACCTGATACGTATCAACAAAGGAGAATTTCGCATTATTCAATGAGAAATCACCCGGATATACCTTGAATGAAGCATAAGCAGGAACAGATGCAAACAAAACATCCTTATCCGGGTTAAAACTTTCTTCATTTTCCTGCCAATAGATATCATAAGCCTTACAAACATCACTATAATCATCAACAGCCTGTTTTCTGTAAACTACAGTCTGTAACCCTTTGAATGCAGAACCTTCCTGCAGCAAAGTATAGTTCTGACCGTCGATAGTCACGATTACAGTCTTGCTTTCAGCATCTACAGCAATGTTAGGAAATTCATTGTTCTGCTTCAAATCAGTAACTTTGTCACCGATCTTGATGTATTCCACACCATCCACTGTCACCCAAGACACGTTTGAACCGGCAGCTTCACCATCCTGACCTCTGGCCGGAACTTTGTTACCTTCGGTATCTTTCACATCCACCCAAGTAGCACCTTTATCTGTGCTGACCTGCCAGTAATTGCCTTCCACACGGAATTCAGGGATAACAGTAGTACCGGCTGCTCCATCTGTTCCATTCGTACCATTCTTGATAGTAATTTTGGAACCGTCAGTGAAAACCAGTTCATATCCACCGGTAACCTCATTACATGACTGAACGAATTTACCTGCCTTAATTGCCGAGTCAAGACTTGCAATGGTTTCCTTGACTTCGCTCAATTCCTTGTCGATGCGGTCAATGTCATCATCATAGTCCTTACAAGACACAAATGTTCCTGTCGAGGTCACCATTAAGGCTCCGAACAGGATTGCACTTAAAAACTTTTTGTTCATAATAGAAAAACTTT
>ERZ1027236.644-NODE-644-length-10574-cov-4.698165_pt1 | contig 10574 bp, 3 predicted proteins | sample MGYA00519265_ERZ1027236 | MGnify/ENA primary metagenome ERZ1027236 (study PRJEB26926, sample SAMN06164642) | human gut metagenome | biome: ENVO:00009003; feature: ENVO:2100002; material: ENVO:00002003 | host: Homo sapiens | place: USA | collected 2012 ... | reverse complement strand
AGATCTACACCCTAGAGTTCGTCGGCAGCGTCAGATGTGTATAAGAGACAGAATAGGGACAGCCCGATGGCCAAAGACAATATGATTTTATTCATGGTAATAAATATCTAAAAGATTATCGAGTGCCTACTCCTCTCTCACAGCTATTCAGAAGTGGGGAAGTGCCCGGCACCGAGGAACGACGAGATCGGTACCGGGAAGACTTCTCTCCCTGGCACCGTCGTCTATCATTCTGATTATAATTTTACGGTTTGTGCTTTTCCGTCATACTTCACCGTTGTGCCTTTCGCCTTCAAATCGAACGGTTGCGGCTGGTCTTTGCTTACCTTCACCACATTGAAAGTACGTTCCTTCAGCATACCGGGGAAGTCACCCGTACGGTCGCCGATAACCAGTGTACCCTCAGCATCGTTATAGGCAAACGGTATAGTGGCATATTGTCCCTTCTCGTAGTTATAGTTCACACCTTCATCCTCATAGAGCGTAAACGCGCCGTCCTTACCCGTATAAACATAGAGAGTGATTTCCGAAGCCGGTTTTTCATCACTGTATTGCATATCCGGACCATAAGGTACAATGGCACCTTCGCAAACGTAGAGCGGGATACGTTCATAAGGAGCATCCACTGTCAGCTTCTGGCCACCGTCCACATACTTGCCGGAGTAGAAGTCATACCAACCGCAGCTTGCCGGGAAATAAACCTCGCGGCTGCGTGCACCGTATTCGTAAACCGGAGCCACCATCAGGGCAGAACCGAACATGAACTGGTCACCTATATTGTTGACGTTTGCATCAGCTGTGAAGTCCATTACGAGCGGACGCATGATGGTATAATCATTGAAGTAAGTCATACCAGCCAAAGAATAGATATACGGCATCATGTTGTAACGCAACTTCGTATAGTAAACGATGGAGTTGTAGCACGGATGTCCTGCCGGAGCAATGTTCCAAACCTCACGGTACGGATACTGGCCGTGTGCACGGAACAACGGGCAGAAAGCGCCGAACTGATACCAACGGGCATTCAACTCTCTCCATTCCTTATAATCGGCATTTTCACGTCCGGTCTTGTTGAATTCCATCTGACCAGCCACATAACGGTTCTCTACACAGAATCCGCCGATGTCCATGGTCCAATAAGGGATACCGCTGACAGCAAAGTTCAAGCCGGCAGAGATTTGCGCTTTCATATCTTCCCAACGGGTAGCGATGTCACCACTCCAGGTGGCAGTAGAATAGCGTTGCAATCCTGCAAAGCCAGAACGTGTCAACAAGAAGACGCGCTTGTCCGGTTCCACGCCGCGCTGTCCGTCATAGATAGCTTCTGCATTCATCAGTGCGTATGCATTGAAGAACTTGGCAGAGGGGCCGAGTGCCGTCGGGCCGCAAAGGTCCTTGCGGTATTGCAAATCCGTACAGTCTCGTATATTCGGTTCGCTGGCATCCATCCACCAGGCGTCGATGCCGAGAGGATAGTAATGGTCTTGCATCTGCTTCCAGAAGAGCTTACGTGCATCGGCATCGTATGCGTCATAGAAAGAGCCCAGATAGCCGGGACCTACCCAGTCTTTGATACTGTCTCTAATAGCCTGCTGGTACATCCAGCCTTTTTCATCAAATTCCTTGAAGTGATCGGTCGTAGCATAGAACTTGGGCCATACGGAAATCATCAGACGTCCGTTCATGGCGTGGATGGAGTCGACCATTCCTTTCGGATCGGGGAAACGTTCGGGGTCGAACTCATGGCTTCCCCAAGAATCCTGCTCCCAGTGCAGCCAGTCGATTACGATATTGTCGATAGGAATCTGACGTTCACGGAATTCCTTCAAGGTGGAGAGAACCTCCTCACGCGTATTGTACTTCTCACGGCTCTGCCAGTAACCCATCGCCCATTTCGGCATAATCTGGGATTTACCTGTCAATGTACGGTAGCCGCTAATCACATCGTCCATATCATCACCATAAACGAAGTAGTAGTCTATTTCATTCTGCATTTCACCCCACCAAGAGAGTTTGTTCTGTTCTTCATCAGCCACCGGACTCAATACCCGCAGACCGCAGTAAGAAACACCGGCATCAGGCTTCCACTCTATCTTCAACGGAACGCGCTTGCCCGCTTCCAGATTAACAGCAAACTTATAACTGTTAGGATTCCAAGCCGTACGCCAACGTTCGGGAACCACCAATTCATTATCAATATATACTTTCATGTAGCCTGCATAGTAAAGGATGAAGCGGAACAAGCCGCTTTCTGCCGGTTCTATTTCTCCCTCATAAACTACGTCGGACCCTCCGAACGGGAACTCCGCAGGCAAATTAACCACCTTACTCAGATGTGCGGCACGGTCCAGATGTTCAAAATAAAGAGAATCCTCACGACGTACAAGGGTTTCCACGTCTTTCTTGCCCGGAATATATGTACCGGTCAAAGCACCTTCCTTGCCCTCTTTATCATAAAGTTTGAAGACATCACCCAGTTGTGAGTAGTCACGCGGGTCACCGAAACGGCAGAGCGAATAGCTGTCCCAAAGCACACCGTAGTTCTTATTAGACACGATAAAGGGTACAGACACCTTTGTATTATACTGGAACAGTTCCTCATTCTTACCTTTATAGTTGAACTCATCCGCCTGGTGCTGGCCCAAGCCATAGAAAGCCTCATCATTGCCTGCCGACTGGAATACTTGACGTACTGTATATCCTTTCGTACCTTCCACTTCCACCGGAGTAAAGGTCCGCCCGTCAGAGTCTTCAGCCAGAATCTGCTTGCCGTCGGCATCCGTGAAGCGTACCTCACCCGTTGTCTTGGACACAATGGCACATAATTCCGATGTCTTGACAGTCACTTCATCGCCCTGCTCTTCGACCTTAAAGTCGGTCTTATTCTGTTGAGGGATCACAATGAGACTCTGCTCCTTTGAAAATTCCTTCTCAGGAGTAGCCGATACATGAATGAGCTTCTCGCCCATTACTTCTAATCTTACTTTACGCACATCCGTCGGTTGCTGCTGCTTGACTTCCACAACAACACCGTTCTCGGTCTTTTGGAATCCGCCTCCGGAACATGCGGCGAGCATCCATCCGGCAAGCAAATAAACTGAAGTGTTTTTCAATTTCATATTACTGTTTTTAAAGTGAATTTTCTCCGATGTAAAAATAGAAAGTTTCCTTCAAAAACGGGTCTCCCCGATGTTGAAACAAAAGGGCGCTTTTGATTACCCTAAAAGACAATATGTTTCCGTAAGGGGTATCTTTTGTTATCTACCCTCTCTTTCCTGATAAACAGAGGGCAAAACACCGAATTCATCCTTGAAATATTTGCTGAAATACTTGGGGTTGTTAAAGCCCAACTGATACGCTATCTCCGATACATTTTGCTGACTCTCGCGCAGCATCTGCGCCGCTCTTTTCAGACGGATGACACGGATAAATTCAATAGGTGTCTTACCGGTTATCTGCAAGAGTTTCTTGTAAAGATGTACCCGGCTCATACCCAACCCCCGACTCAACTCTTCTACGGACAAGTCACACCGACCGATGTTCGCCTCCACATATTTGATGGCATTTTCCACCAGCTTTTCATCCAACGAAGTAATGGCTATTTCACTTGGTTCGGGGTCAATGAGCGACTTTGCCTTGCGCTTCTTGCTCAGGTCAATCAACTTGCGCATACGCAGAATAAGGATTTCCACATTGAAAGGTTTCGTCACATAATCATCTGCACCGATGGTCAACCCCTCCACTTTATCTTCCACAGCCTGCCGTGCAGTGAGCAATATCATCGGAATGTCACTCGTGCGTTTATCGGTCTTCACCCAGCGGCACAATTCATTCCCATCCATCTCGGGCATCATTACGTCGCTGACAATAATATCCGGCATCAGTTCCGGTATTTTCTGCCAAGCTTCCCGGCCATTGGAAGCTGACTGTATACGGAAATACAAGCTCAGACTATCTTTCATGAAGGCAACCAAATCTTCATTATCATCCACAATCAGGGCCAACGGCTTTTCTTTTTCATCTTCATTATCCTCCTCCATATCGTCCGGCAAATCATCCGGAAGCGGTTCCTCTTCCATATCCGGCAAAAGTTCCTCATGCTCTTCCACCTCTTCTGTAAGCGGTGCAGGCTTGGGAGGACTTACACGTACATGTTTAACCGGGAGCTCAACCAGAAACACACTACCGGAACCCACATTGTCGACAACGCGCACCGTACCCTCATGCAGCGTCACAAAGTCGCGTACCAGGCTCAAGCCAATACCGCTACCCGTTGACTGGTGCTCCGGTTCTTCCTGCTCCACCTGATAGAAACGTTCAAAAATCCGCTCCTTGTCTTCATCCCTGATACCGACACCGGTATCCGATACCTTTATCAGCAATCTTCCGGACATCTCTTTCGACATTTCCAATGCCACATCCACACGTCCCCCGTCCGGAGTAAATTTGAAAGCATTGGACAGAAGATTCATCACAACTTTACCAATTTTATCCTCGTCGAATGACATATTCAGCGATTCCATGGCCGAAAAGAATGTCAGATGTACATGTTTCTTTTCAGAAAGCATCAGGAAAGAAGCACAGATGCTACGCACATACGCCACAATATCCCCCTCGGACAAAGTGAGATGCAATCCTGCCATCTCATTCTTACGGAAATCGAGCAACTGGTTGACCAGATTCAACAAACGCTGCGCATTGCGGTACATCAGTTGTAGCTTGCCATGCAGTTTTTCGTCCGTAATCTCCTTCATCATACTTTCCATCGGCGATATAATCAGCGTAAGCGGCGTACGCAACTCATGGCTGACATTCGTAAAAAAGCGGAATTTCATCTGGCTCAACTCCTCCCTCTTCTTCGCATCTTCCTCTATCTGGCGGATTCTGAACTTATTACGTTCCCTCCGTTGTACGGCATAAAGTGAAAAGGAAACAACTCCTACTATCAGAAGAGCATAAACGATATATGCCCACGGAGTCATCCAGAAAGGCGGAAGAATGACAATCTTGAGCGAAGCCTCTTCAGTACCCGCATATCCGTCACTGTTTGTAGCCTTCACTTTTAAAATGTAAGTCCCCGGAGCCAGATTGGTATAGGTAACGCGATGCATATCGGACATACTCGTCAGCCAGTTCTCATTAAACCCTTCCAATTTATAGAAATACTGTGTCTTTTCGGGCAGCACGAAATTGTCCGACGCGAACAGCACCGTGAACACATTCTGCTTATAAGCCAAGACAACTTCTTCTGTTTCATTCAAAGCTTCCTTCAAGATGACACGTCCTGCATACTCCTTGCCCACCTTCACGTCTTCATTGAACAACTGGAAACCGGTAAACATAACCTTGGGCAACGTACGGTTATACTTTATGTTGCCCGGCTGGAAGCGATTCAGCCCATACAGTCCTCCCACTACAATCTCGCCCGTATGCAGTCGTTTGAGGGAACGCTGGTTGAAGTCACAACTCTGCAACCCGTCCTTGTCATTATAGGTATAGCAACGGAACACGGGCTGCTCCGTCTTGCTGTCAACGGACAACACCACGTTTATCAGTTCTCCTCCGGTGCTGATCCATATACTTTTGTTTTCATCTTCCGTAATACCTAATATCAATAGTTTGGAGAAACCGGGCTTGATAGGCACTTCGTACAATTCATCCCGTTTGCTGTCATATACATTCAAGCCTTCACGCGTGGCTATCCATAACAAACCGCGACTATCTTCGTAAACTTGATTGATATTTTGGTTGGAAAGTCTGGTCTTACCCGATTTTGTACCTGCAAAATTTGTAATCTCGCCGGTCCTCAGGTCCATGAAAGCCATCCCTGCCGAAGTACCGATAATCAGATTATTGTCACAGCTGATGCAGAGGGATGAGATATAGTCCGACACAAGGTTTGAATTACCTGTAGAATAGGTGGTAAATATCCCCGTCTGAGGATTCAGGCATTGCAATCCTCCCCCCAACGTACCGATCCAGATATTTTTGTCCGCATCTTCTGCCAATGCCCATACATTGTCGTAGACCAGTGAGTTACTGTCTCCCTTACGGGACCGGTAATGGATAAAGCGGTTTCCATCATAGCAATTCAGTCCGCCCCAGAAAGTACCAGCCCACACTCTGCCGCTACTGTCCCGAAGAAGGCAGACTATGACATCACTCGAGATAGAGCGGGGATCTGCCGTATGCGAAAAAAACATACGTTCATCCGTCACGCTATTCCAGCGAATCAACCCGCGGTCGTTGGTCCCCACCCATACGATATCACCGCCTCCGTCCTCCACACAATTGATGTCGCCTACATCGGCAATGCCGAATTTGAAGACACTTTCATTATAGAAAGAGACACCCTTCTTGTAGGTTCCCACCCACATCGTACCGGCCTCATCTTCATAAAGAGCCGTTATTGTATTGTTGGACAGAGTACGCCCGTTATTAGGATCGTTCGCCAGACGGATTTTCCGTCCCGCCGGTTCTATCAATTCAACGCCATCCTGATCCCTGCCTACCCATATACATCCGTATTTATCCTGTGCCACTGCACGTACGGTATTGTAGGTGTCCGTTCGGGGAGAACGCTGTTCCCAAACCTTCCGAGAAAGGCTATAAATCCACATCCCCTCCACACTGAATATCCACGCCCGCCCACTATGGTCGACAAACAAATCAAAGGTAGCATTCTTTACTTCCCTGCAATCTTCGGCAATGCCCGGATTGGTCCACTTGATATTTTGCTTTTCCTCATCTATACAAGCCAAGATACCGTTACTCAGAACCAGCAGGATTCCTTCGCCGCATTCTTTCATGTCGGACACTTCGGCTTTCGCAAGCAGTTCATCCGCCCCCTTTACTGCTACGGCATTTTTCTGTTCCTCTCTATAGCTGTAAACACCTTTACCATTAATATAGATCCAGAAAGTCTTTTCCTTATCAATATAGATAAGCGAAGGATTTCCGGTCAGACCGACGTTCCACATCCAAGCTTCCACATTACGGTCAAAAACATCGGAAGCCGAGTTGTAAATGGCATACCCACTTCCCGTACGTATCCACAAATTACCGGACGCATCTTCTTGTATATCCTCGACATAACTATCGGGAAGAGATTTCTCGTCATCTTTCTGGCTGCGATAAATCTTTATATTGTAACCATCATAGCGGTTCAGCCCCGAAGCTGTACCAAACCACATGAATCCGTTTGAATCTTTATAAATAGCATTAACCTGATTATTGGAAAGTCCGTCTTTCACTTCCAAATGTTTAAACATGTAGTCATGTGAAGCAGCAGAGAAACATACCATCCAAACCCACAAGAGCAGTAGTTGCAGTCTTTTCATACTATCAGAGCTAAGGGAAGTTATTTTTGTTGCAAATGAAGTGAAAAACGAACAGAAAAGCAAGAAAAGGCAAGGATTTTTAAAGAAGGAGAAGCATATCCCTCGCGGACATACTTCTCCGTAACCAATCAAAAAAACTATATCAACAATCCTTGTAACCTATAAAACCTATTTGTATGATACTTTTAAAAACTGTCTTTTATTCTATCCACCACTCAATCAGTAAGGGTATTGACCGGCTGCGGCTCCCTTCATGATGCCCTCAATGGCATAAGCCTCCTTCGCCGTACCCGTACCACGGTTCATGTCACCGCCGGTTTCCCAATAAAAGGGGACACAACCGTGGTTTTTCGCCTCTCGGGTGACTACCTCATTCCAATAGGAGCGGCTCTTGTTATGCATCTCCTGGTCAATATCAGGATAGGCAAGTTCAGAAGTCCCCTCTATCTTGTCTTCTTTTGCCCGCTTCATGGCACTATACTCGCCTACAATCACAGGAATTCCCTTATCTGCATAGGCCGTTTTCATCTTCTGGAATTGCTGCTTCACATAATCTTCTTCGTAACCGGTGGCATTATGAATGGAACCGGATACATGATTATCCTTACCCCAATAAAGGAATACATTGCTCCAGGTTTCGTCATGGTTCATCATGGTGAACTGATAGGGATCATAGAAGTGAACTTCCACCATCAGACGGTCGGGTACCTCATCCTTGGGCATCGTGTAGTCATTCACCGTCTTGTCAATATTGGTATAAGGACCTTGCACAATCAGACAACGGCTCGCATTATTTCCTCCGGTGGCACGCACGGCATCAATGAAGGTCTGTTCGTATTTCAAGATGACATCTATGGCCGATGTGCCAACGTTCCCCTGGTCTTGCTGTCCGGGTTCGTTACATCCGGCAAAGAGCAGGTGTTCGTCATAAGCATTCAGTTTATTGGCAATCTGTGTCCAGATAGCTTTCTGCTTGGCATCTACTTCGCTGCTGTAACCATGGGTGATACTCTCTTCAAGCCAACCGCCATCCCAATGGATATTGACAATGGCATACATATCATTGGCTACACAGTAGCCCACCACTTCGCTCACCCGGTCGAGCCATGCAGCATCTATCTCATAGGTCGATGGATTCACAATGTAGTAATCCCACGCGCAAGGGATGCGCACCGCATTAAATCCCAATGCCTTCAGCCCTTTGATATATGCCTCGCTCACTTTAGGATTTCCCCATAACGTTTCGCTCGCTATCTTGTTCTTGTTATCACAAGCTTCCAGCGTGTTGCCGATATTGATACCTGCATACATCTTGGCGGCAAGTGTCCTGGCGTCGCTTCCCATATTGCCGACCTCGCCCGCAGCCTGTTTTACGGTCACAGTCTCCGTCAGGCTACCCAAAGTAAAAGAGATATGGCCTTCGCGCGCTCCCAAAGGATTGGGAGAGACGGTAAACTTGAAAATCTTGTCTTCCATGGCACGGGTATTGACCGCCTTTATCCAAGAAACATCGGAAACGGCTTGTACGTCACCATTGGTTTCCACCACCACAGAAACATCTCCTCCCGCAGCTGGCAGGTCGAAAGAGGTAGAGTTGGATATGATTAATCCGTCCGCAGCCGTTTGTTTCACTGTGAAGCTCCCTACTTCGCTGCCTCCGGCTTTCACCGTTACCTTGGCTTCACGGTCACTCGTGTCCGTATTGGCTTCTGCCATAACGGTATACTTCAAAATACTACTCGAAGCAGAACTTTCGGCAGTAACCTTACACCACTCCGGTGCACTGCTGGTAACTTCCAATGCAACGTTCGACTTGATGTTCAGCGTACTTGTTCCTCCGGTCTTGGAGAAAGTCATTCCATCCGTCAGAATGTTCGCGGGAATCGTTATTTCCGGAGTCACAGTATCATCATTGCCGGAACATGCGGCAACGAAAGAAGAGAAAAGCAGTGCCGACAGCACCAGGCAAATTTGGAATTTTTCAATGATATTCTTCATCATGTCTTTACGTATTAAAAATAATGGTTAAATCAGTGAGAGCAAAAGTAGCGGAAAAGGCGGAAAACACACCGATGCCATGTTATCTGCAACGGTATCATTTGTTTCCGAATAGGGCTCAAAAGTTATCATTGAATGACATCAGACACATCCGGCTTGCTTGAACCGAAAGAATACTTTATTTTTGTGTATAAACACTTCCTTCAACTACCCTGATTCATATATCTGATAAACTATTTAAAATACAATGCATTTATGAGAAAGATGATGTTACTTTTAGGACTGGCGCTCAGCCTGTCCTGCTTTTCACAAAACCGGCAAGGTTATCAAAATCCCGTTATTCCCGGTTTCCATCCCGACCCGAGTATCTGCCGCGCAGGAGATGACTTTTATCTGGTCAACAGTAGTTTCCAATATTTCCCGGGCGTACCGTTGTTCCACAGCAAAGACCTCATCAACTGGGAACAAATCGGACACTGCCTGACGCGCCCCTCACAACTGCCGCTTCACGACGCCGGCCCATGGGGAGGAATCTATGCACCTACCATCCGCTACAACAGCGGTACATTCTACATGATTACCACCAACGTGTCCGACAAAGGCAACTTCCTTGTACACACTACCGACCCGCGTGGCGAATGGTCAGAACCCGTATGGCTCAAGCAAGGCGGTATAGACCCGTCCCTCTATTTTGAAGACGGCAAGTGTTACCTCGTCAGCAATCCGGGCGTAGGTATCTATCTGTGCGAAATCAACCCCAAAACCGGCGAACAACTCAACGAGTCCAAACGCATCTGGAACGGCACGGGCGGACGGCACCCTGAAGGGCCGCATATTTACAAGAAAGACGGATGGTATTATCTGCTGATTTCCGAAGGCGGCACGGAATACGGCCACAAAGTGACAATAGCCCGTAGCCGCGATATAGACGGCCCGTACGAAGAGAACCCCGCCAATCCCATCCTGACCCACATCAACAAGAATGCACAAAACAGCCCGATACAAGGAACCGGCCATGCCGACCTGATACAAGCCCCTGACGGTTCGTGGTGGATGGTGTGTCTCGCTTTCCGTCCGCAAAGCGGCAACCATCACCTGCTGGGACGCGAAACGTTCCTTGCTCCCGTGCGCTGGGACAAGAATGCCTGGCCGGTAGTAAACGGAGATGGCACAATAGCCCTGCAAATGGATGTGCCAACCCTACCGCAATATCCTCTTGCCCCCAAGCCTGCACGC
>ERZ1027236.641-NODE-641-length-10608-cov-4.645693_pt1 | contig 10608 bp, 10 predicted proteins | sample MGYA00519265_ERZ1027236 | MGnify/ENA primary metagenome ERZ1027236 (study PRJEB26926, sample SAMN06164642) | human gut metagenome | biome: ENVO:00009003; feature: ENVO:2100002; material: ENVO:00002003 | host: Homo sapiens | place: USA | collected 2012 ... | reverse complement strand
TACGAGATTAGCGAGTGTCTCGTGGGCTCGGAGATGTGTATAAGAGACAGAAAGGGAAAAGTGACATGATTAATGAAAAAAGACTGAAAAAAGAACTGCAGAAAAGGTTTGATGCATTTGTGAGAAAATGTGGAATGGCAGACGACATGAAGTCAGACGGCTATGCAAGCTGTTATGATGATGTATCTGATATCATAGAGCAGCTTGCCGCCCAAAATGATATAGAACGACTTTCACACTATATATACTCACATTTGTGTAAATACAGACCATTAAAGGGATTGCTCAAGAGTGTCAATATTCAAGTAGGCAAGAAATTAAAATTGCGTTAGAAGGAAGGTGGGAGCATGAAAATGTATGAATGCACAAAGACTTTTGAGATAAAGCCGCCTGCGTACAGTGGGTGTGGGAGCATGCTTGTGCATAAGGGAACATTATGGTATGCGCTTGAAAGCGGGAGAGAAAGGACAACGCTGACAGACAGCAGAATTAAATTAGTTCTTTCAGACAGACTGTTTAAATCCCATTTTGTGAGATGGGGTTAAATGTATAAACTAAAATAATATTAGCATAAGGAGCAGTAATATGGACGGATATAATACTGAGAAATTAACATTACAGGATTATGAAGCAGAAGGACTATGCAGCGGATGCATGTTTTACGGAGCAGTGGATGTAGATGGTAGATTAGGATGCTCGTTCCACTGGTTTGACGATGAGTCTGAAGACTGGAATTACAGTAAAAACTGTGATGAGCTGTGCGGCATGTAAGGGAGGAGACGAGTAATGCAATATATAATTGTGAGTTTTATTGTTTTAGGGATATTGGTTGGCACTGGATTGATGTTATGCTGTATGGCAGCTTCCACAGACCGTGAGAAGGATGATGCAGAGCAGCTTAAATGGATACATCAGCTTTCAGAGGAGAAAAAGAAGTGAATGTAAGAGTGATACCTAACCGGATATGGACTGAATGGGTGCAGGTATGTACACAGCTCAAAAAATATCCTGATGCCGTAAATAACATAAGAATCGTAACAGATAATGAAAGACTGAAAAGGTCTGAATGGAATCATAAAAAACAGTTAGAAAATGAAGTAACAAAGAGGAACCGATGAAGCTTAAGTACAGAATACTTGAAAAACTTCATAATGTAAGCAACAGTGAAATGGATCTGCTGGTTTGGGCAGTGCAGCATTCTGATGAGGAAAGTGGAACCATGTATGGGGCATACTACAAAGACTACTGCGATGAGTATGACAGATGTAAGCAGTCTTTTTATAATGCGCTGTATGGACTTGCTGATAAGGGAATTGTGACCTTCAGACGCAACCAGAATGACGCAGGCACTACAAGTGATTATGACATTACGGTAAACGATAATGCATATCCGTGGAAAGGAAGCAGTGAGGCTACATACCGGAATGAGGGATATGTAGACCTGGCAAGCCCGGTGTTCCGTTCAGACGAGTTCAAGGCATTGAAAGCAAAAGAGAAGTATCTGGCCCTTGAATTCAGAAAGAGAAGCTTTGAGACCGGAAAAGGCTATAAGCATGGCGTCAGGGCTTTTTATGAAGCCTGGGATAAATCACTTGGGGTAACTGACAGAACAATCAGAGGCTATATACATTCACTGTCTAAGGTATGTGGATTTTTCAGCATAGGAATCAAGGATGGTTTTTACCGCATAACATCAAGGATATGCTTTAAAAAGCCGGCTAAAGGTCAGGAAGGCCACAGATATGACCAGGACATGTATAATGAGCAGTCAGTCAGAATTGAATTAAACAGAGATAACATCAAGTATGACAAAACAGGTTTTGATGATACAGTTTTTCTTATGTATCAGTACGCTTCAGCCTTTGCCAAAAAGCATGCAGATGTAAAAACATACCTTTCAGCAGCAATACATAACAGTATAAGCGGACATAAATGGAGAGACAGGTCTCTGTCTGCCCCGACAGTACATCATCATTTAAAAGCCATTCTGGAAGGCTTAAAGGATGTGCCGGAAACACAGTCTGTGAAATCAAACAGCAAATCAAAGGAGAACAGATTCAACAGCTTCAGCCAGCGTGACAATGATTATGGAGAGCTGGAGAGCCTGCTTCTCAATTCAACAATATAAATGGAAAACAGCCTGGGTCGGACGACGCAGGCCTGGTAAACGTTCACAAAAACATGCACATTTGCATTTCAAAACGCGTAAAATCCAAAAAATACTTCAAAAATGAATAAAAACATTTCCGGAAAGACCGGATGACATGCATGGCACGGCAGCCCTGCACATTTCAGTCCAAAAATACGGATATATTTTTAAAGCAGTCTAAAAAAAGTGACATATATGTCATATGCCGGTAAACCAGTCCATAAATGCAGATATATATGGCATATACCAGTCCAAAAGAACGCCGGCATCAGATAAGCTCAAATGCAGTGTTTAAGGCATAAAGGGCATATATTTAATCGCTTTTATATACATTCTTATATCTTACCTTTTCTTTTATTGGAATTAATTCTTATCTTTTCCCATATATGGGACTTGCGGGAGCTGCGCTCCGGATTAAATGATGCATGTTATCATACAACCGGCTGAAACTCTTACAAGTCCCATTAATGAAAAAGAAGAATTAAAAGGGAAAAGACAAGCCTTATTAGACAAGGCAGCCAATAACTGCATTACAGTTTTTCAATATCTAAGCCTGGTGCTATGAAAAAATGTAAATGATGATATGTACATGTTTATTCTGGTATGTTAACAGAATGTTCATATGCGGCCAGACAATACGAGACATGTATTTTTTGACCAGACAGCGAATTAAAAAGTTTGCTGTTAATTTGAACAGAAGTTTTAGCATTGTTTTAATCATTGGGAATATCCTCCTTCTTTTTTGTTCAAAGAGAGTATGATTTTTATTTCTCTTTTTAAGTGAAATATTTTGTGAATTTCATATAGAAATATGGATTTTGCAAAATCACATTAAATAAAATTTTAAGAGTTAGTTGCTTGGCAGATGTGCATTAAAAGTTACAAAATCATCATAAAATGTCTCATTTATGGGAGTTCAGAGATATTCCGGCCGACAAAAGACCGGTAGTAAGTGGAGGTAAATGGAGGTAGATAGCATATCTGTTAAGTGGTATTATATAATTGTGAAAAAAGATAAATATTGCACAAATACAACTTTGTGATCACGATTAAAGAGCAGCATTTTGTTGTGCAACTCTCACAAAAACAATCCAATGGGACGTTTCTACTTGACAAAAACACCCCATTGGATTACTTTATAAGTGAAGGGAGGATATATATGGGAAATGAAAAGACTGACTGGATGATATATTCAGACCGGGAAATGAGTGTTATGTCTGCACAGGAAGAAAAAGTATCCTTCAAGGAACTGATAAAATCCCTGGGAATGACACAGAAAGAATTTTCGGAGACATTTGGTATTCCAATGGGAACCTTAAGGCACTGGATATCCGGTGACCGTGAGTGTCCTGTATACACTAAAAGAATGCTTGCATATATGGTAGAATTAAAAAGACTGGAGGCAAAAAGGGATGAAGATGGGGAATAATGGCAGATTTTATAAGATTATCAAGGCAACAGCATTAGTTATCGGATTAGCACTTGTGATAGTTATACCGGTTGTTAAATGGCACATGAGACAGGAGGCTGCAAAGATAATACAGGAGGACCAGCAGAAAATCTTTAAAGAAGCCTTTGACAGAGGTTATCACTGGGGAGGTAATACTGAAAGTGAAGATGATGAACTGTATTTCGACTTCACTGATAAAAGCACTAATAACCAGTAAAAGAGGTAAAATGATGAAAGAAATTAAAGACATATACAACATGACAAAAGAAGAAAATATATTCTGTGCAAAGAGAGTGCTCGTAGACTCAATCTATAAGCAGGCAAATCTTGAGGGAATAGGAGTGACCTTTGCAGAGACACAGGATATTCTTAATAATGTAAATGTAGATAAAGTAACACCGACCGACATGAGCAAGGTATGCTGCCTCAGGGACGGATGGCATTATCTGTTTGATCATCTGGATGAACCTGTAGATTTGGTGTTTCTTGAATCAATACATGAACTGACAGCCAGATTTGACGTGCCTTACCAGTATCTTGGAAAGCTCCGTGTTGATGATGTCATGATATCAGGCACAGACTGGAGACCAGAGATACCGGATGTAGAAACAATATACCGGGATCTGCAGGAACTAAACAGGATAGAGTGCATTACGGACAGAGCTTTGTCTATCGGTCTTTACATTATGCGTACACAGATGTTCAAGGACGGAAATAAGAGAGTCGGTTCGTTTGCAGCCAATAAGATACTTATAGAAAACGGCAGAGGCATATTCAATGTCCCGGTCAAATATGATGGTGCATTTAAGCAGATGCTTGTTGATTATTATGAGAGCAACGATAACGTAAAACTTAAGGAATGGATAGCGGATAACTGCTTACAGGGCACAACACTTGTAAAAAAGCCGCAGAAGGCAGTAAAAGCCCCACGTTTATAGAAAGGAAGGTAACAGCATGAAGAGAAAAATCATAACAGCAATACTTGCGATAACGGTTGTATTTTCGGCAGCTTCGTGCGGAACAGCCGGAAGTAAGAGCAGCAATATACAATCAGATACACAGGAAGCAACAGTATCCGATACGCAAAACAGCACGGAAAGAACAACTGAAACTGCAGGGGATACACAGTCTGAAGAAACGGCTGCAACAGTAAAGGACGATGAAAAGGTATCTGGTTCCGGTACATCAAAATCAGATACATCAGATACTACTGCATCTTCGTCTGCTGACAGTACAGTAAAGAAGAACAGTTCAGACAGTAAGAGCAGTGCAAAGAATAGTACCTCAACAGCCGTAAAGCACAACAGCACGCAGAGTACAGGTGCATCAAATGCAGGCACCAAAACAAATAAGGCAGCTGATAGCAATACTGCAGCATCAAATACCACATCACAGGGCAAATCGGAGTGTACCCATAAATGGGTAAAGTATGTGGCCAATACCATTCAGCACAAGGAAGAGGGACACTATGAGACAAAGGTGGTAAAGGCTGCATATGATGAGCCACAGTATGAGTATCATAATGTTTGCAATAAATGCGGAAAAGATTTAGGAACTGATGACGATGAAGTGGATAAAGTTGCAGAGCATGAATTTGAATGCGATGGAAGTTACAGCTGTATTCCGGTACAGGTCGGTTCAATACACCATGACGCAGTAACAGAGCAGGTCTACGTGGTAGATCAGGCAGCATATACGGAGAATGTCTATGGAAAAAGATGCACCGAATGCGGTGCCACAAAATAGGGTGGTAGTAAGTGGTAGTAGATATCTTTTTCATGGTAGTGTAATATATAATTGATGATAAAGGAATTGTACAGAGGTCTCGTACAGTTCCTTTTTTGTTACAAATTGTAAGCCAAAAGAATAACATAACAGGAGAACATGATGAAAAAACTTATATCACGAACAGACATCATGCAGAGGGGACCTCCATAACAGCAAGGATTGACCATAGCGGTCAGTCCTTTTTTAGTGCAAATAAATTAAGGAGACAAATCGCATGAAAAAATTTAAAAGAGTGTTGGCACTGGCCATGGCAGTTATCTTATCTGTGCCAACAATCATCACAACCGGTATGGGAACAGTGCCGGTAAAGGCGGCCGGTGATACGGTCGAACTGACGGTATCAAGTGAATCTGCTGAGTATGCCGGATACGAAACACGCAAGATGTATGCAGGTGGCAATTATGCTTATTGTGTACAGCCGTCTAAAAAGACTCCGCAGTCCGGAACATATGAAAAGCACTATGATGTAGAGAATTATGTAAGCAATGCCGGAGACAAAACGCAGGCAGCACAGTGTCGCAATCTTGCGTATTACTGCTGGGGAGCACCGGGCTTCGATGCCAAAAATTTCCCATCCACATGGTATGATGGAAGTGCAATGAATGATGACAGATACATTGCATTAAGCCACATAATGTTGTCTTTTTTGGTGTCATACGATGAAGTAGGTTCTATGCATGGATGTAACAGTTCATTCAAGAACTGGGTATACCAGAACGTACTTGGATATAATGCCAATGGTGATCTGGTAAATGGGCAGGCTCCATTACCAATCCTCTGCTGGACGACAGCACCTGCATCATTTAAGGTATATATACTTTCCACAGGAAGTGCGACACAGAACATTCTCGGTTATGAGTACACACCGACAGGTACAGTTTCATTAAGCAAGACGTCAGCTAACACAGGAATCACATCAGGAAACTCATGTTATTCACTTGCAGGGGCTGTATACGGAATCTATTCTGATGCAGGATGTTCAGCTCAGGTTACTACACTGACAACGGATGCAGGCGGCAATGCAGCTGCTGTTTCACTGAATGCCGGAACATATTATTACAAGGAGCTTACAGCACCTGCAGGATATGCACTTGATAGTTCGGTACAGTCATTTACTGTAACAGACGGACAGAATACAGCGCTAAGCGTATCAGATACACCTACAAACGATCCTGTAAGAATAAGCATTAACAAGGTAGACAGTGAGACCGGTGACAAGGTACAGGGCGGAGCGAGTCTTGAAAATGCTGAGTTTACTGTTAAATATTATGCAGGCTATTACAATGCAGGAAATCTTCCGGCAAATGCCACACGAACATGGGTTATCAAGACAAAAAAAATAACCAGTGGTGATAAGACTGCATATATTGCGAGATTGGCGGATGATTATAAAGTATCAGGAGATGATTTTTATAAGCTCGGAAACACAGCCGTTTTACCACTTGGAACACTCTCAATCGAAGAGACAAAGGCACCGGAAGGATACAAGCTTGATGGAGCATATCTTCAGGCTTCAGGAAGCAGTACGAAGATTACCGGAAAGTATGTGACACAGATTACACAGAATGGTAACCTTGCATCCTTGAAAGGTGGCAATGAGTTTTCTGTTGCCGATAAGATCAAGCGCGGTGATTTCAAGCTGACTAAGATTGACACAGACAATCAGAACAGAATGAGCGACATTCCTTTCAGGGTTACCTGCAAGGGCACCGGAGAGAGCCACATCATCAAAACTGATGAGAACGGTTATTTCAGCTCAGAGAGCAGCTGGAACGCACACTCAAAGAACACAAATGGCGGCGGTGCGTATGACGGACTGTGGTTTTCTTCCGCAGATGGCAGTGCAAAGGTCGATGACTCGGTTGGAGCAATGCCTTATGGTGATTACACACTTGAGGAGCTTTCCTGTGACAACAACAGGGGAAAAATCCTCTACAAGGGCGAGTTCTCTATCAGAAGAGACAAGGTTACAGTTGATATCGGTACAATCGAGAACCATTCAGAGCCAACACCTGTTATCACAACACAGGCATCTGATGCAAAGACACAGTACCAGATTATCAAGCCATCGGCAGATACAGACATCATTGATAAGGTAACAATCACAGATACAATGGCAGGCAGAGAGTATACAATTACAGGTACACTCATGGATAAGGACACAGGCGAAGCAGTCATGGTAAACGGAAATACGGTGACAGCTTCACAGACATTTACATCTGACGGAACAAAGAAGGTGCTCGACATGCACTTTAACTTTGATTCATCTGCACTTGGCGGAAAGACAGTAGTTGTATGCGAGAAGCTCACATATGGCGATTACGTGGCAGCCACAGAGGAGGATATGGAGAATAAAGACCAGACTATTTATTTCCCTGAAATCCACACCACAGCCACAGACAGTGAGACAGCTGATCACCTTACACTTGCAGACAGCAGAGCTATTATCACCGATACAGTCACATACACTAACCTCTTAAAGGGTGAGACATACACATTAAGCGGTGTGCTCATGGACAAAGAAACAGGAAAAGAGCTGCTTGTTGACGGAGAGCCTGTCACACAGGAGATGGATTTCACGGCAGGACGTGCATCGGGCACAAAGAAGCTAAAGTTTGAGTTCGATACAACCGGACTTGCAGGAAAGAGCTTTGTAGTTTATGAGACACTTACACTTGAGGATGTGGAGGTTGCAGAGCATAAGGACATTAATGATGAGGGCCAGACAATCCACATTCCAGCAGCACAGACAACAGCCACTGATGACAGCTCTAAAATCAACGTGAGCGAGGCAAAGAAGGAAGTATCTGTCACAGATACAGTAGCGTACCGGAATCTGGTACCGGGCAAGGAGTACACAGTCAGGGGAACAGCCGTAGACAAGGAAACAGGAGAGCCTCTTACAGACGCAGACGGAAACGAGCTTGTATCGACAGCTAAGTTTACTGCAGCATCAGCAGACGGCAGTGTGGATGTGAAGTTTACATTTGACGGAACAGCCATGGCCGGACGTTCAGTGGTATTCTTCGAGAATGTCTACTACACTGACAAGCTTATTGCAGTACATGCAGACATTGATGATGAGGCACAGACAGTCCACATTCCACTCATTTTTACAAGTGTTAAGGATAAGGACACTGACTCGCACATGTCACTTGCAGGCAGTGATGTGACTCTTACTGATACAGTAGCGTACCGGAATCTGGTACCTGGAAAGACATACACCGTTTCCGGAACACTCATGGATCAGCGTACCGGCAAGGCTGTGACAGTAAACGGAAAAGCCGTTACATCATCAGCTGATTTCACACCGGATACAGCTGACGGAGAAACAACAGTAGATTTCCATTTTAATACAAAGGGTCTTGATGATACAACAGTGGTTGTATTTGAAAAGATGTTCTATGGAAATGCAGAGATTGCAGCCCATGAGGATATCAATGACAAGGGACAGACTATCTATATCCCATCCGTAAAGACAACAGCCATTGATGAAAAGACAGCAACAAAGCTTACCCTTGCTGAAAAGGATATCCATATCGTTGACAAGGTAGCGTACCGGAATCTGGTACCGGGTGAGAAATACACAGTCACAGGAACTGCAATAGACAAGACAACAGGCGAGACGTTAAAGGACGATGCAGGAAAAGATGTAACCGCAAAGGCATCATTTAAGGCAGAAAAAGCAAATGGTACAGTCGATGTTGCGTTTGTATTTGACGGAAGCACACTTGCAGGAAAGACTGTAGTAATGTATGAAAACATCTACTACAACAATAAGCTCGTTGGCGTGCATGCTGATATTTCCGATGAAGCACAGATTATCTATGTTCCATCAGTAAAGACTGCAGCAACAGACACAAAGACAGAGACGAAGCTCACATATGCTGAGAAGGATATCAAAATCACGGATACTGTCGAGTACACAAATCTCATTCCTGGAAAGACATATAAGGTCACAGGAACAGCGGTGGATAAGAAAACCGGAAAGGTGATTAAGGATGCAGACGGAAAAGCAGTAACTTCAGAAGCTGAGATAACACCTGAGACAGCAGACGGAAAAGTGGATGTTGATTTCATCTTTGACGGAAGTAATTTAGCCGGAAAGACCATTGTAATGTTTGAGGAAATCCGTTATGAGGACAAGCTTATCGGAGTACATGCAGACATAGATGACGAGGCACAGACCATTTACGTGCCAGCCATTGCAACAGAGGCTCTTGATGAGGTGACAGGCATTCATCTGTCAAATGCAGGGGATGATGTAAAAGTAAAAGATACAGTAACATATAAAAACCTTATCCCTGGTCTTACATACAGGGTAGCAGGAACAGTAATGGATAAGGACACTAAAAAGCCATTGCAGAATGGCGGCAAGGATATCACGGCCGAGGCTGTATTCACACCTGAGACAGCAGACGGCACTGTGGATGTTGAGTTTACATTCAGTGCAAAGGAATTTGCCGGAAAGACAATGGTGCTGTTTGAGAAGCTTTATCTAGTGAAAAATGCGGATAATGCTGATGCAAACCCTGATGATACATCAAACAAGGACAAGACACCTGATGATACACAGAAGGCATCTGAGTCAGAAAACACACAGAATAAAACAGATAACACATCAAACAAGGTCGAGGTAGATAATGAAGATAATACTCCAGCCGACAACAGTGAAGTTAAAGAGGTGCTCATTGCGGTACATGAAGATTACAATGATGAGAACCAGACCATCTGCGTGCCACAGATTAAGACCACAGCAAAGGATGCAAAGTCAGGCACCAGCATGTTTTATGCTGAGAAGAGTGCAAAGATAGTCGATACTGTATCGTACCGGAATCTGGTACCAGGAAAGAAGTATAAGGTAGTCGGAACTGCAGTAGACAAGTCAAACGGAGCACCGGTTATTGCAAACGGAAACAATGTCACAGCAGAGGCAGAGTTTGTTGCGAAGGAAGCAACAGGCAAAGTGGATGTGGTATTTACATTTGATGCGAGCCTTCTTGCAGGAAGAACGATAGTGATGTTTGAGGATGTCTACTATGAGAATAATCTCATTGCGACACATGCAGACATTACAGACGAGGCACAGACACTTTATGTTCCGAAGATTGGAACAACAGCCATCGATGGTGAGCGAAAGGATCACAACTCAACAGCTGACAGCAGCGTTACTATTGTAGATTCAGTTGCGTACCAGAATCTGGTACAGGGACAGACCTAC
>ERZ1027236.628-NODE-628-length-10805-cov-4.935349_pt1 | contig 10805 bp, 8 predicted proteins | sample MGYA00519265_ERZ1027236 | MGnify/ENA primary metagenome ERZ1027236 (study PRJEB26926, sample SAMN06164642) | human gut metagenome | biome: ENVO:00009003; feature: ENVO:2100002; material: ENVO:00002003 | host: Homo sapiens | place: USA | collected 2012 ... | reverse complement strand
GATCTACACCCTAGAGTTCGTCGGCAGCGTCAGATGTGTATAAGAGACAGGATCTTCGCCGTTGGGGTCGGAGCGTGCCCCCTCCTCGATCCGTGCAATGGCGTCCCTGTCCAGCAGCCGCACATCGGTGTACAATTGCTGTAAGTCGCGGAGCATTGCCTGAACTTCCTGCATCGTCTTCATCTTTGCCGCTCCCCATGCCTTTCTATGCTGCTTTGCCAAAACGCAAAGCAAATCTCTGGTATTTTTATGATATGTATTCATTATAAACGGTTTTCCGGCAAATGGAAGGGCTTTCTTGAAACTTTTCCGCAAAAGGGAAGATTTCGTTGGTTTTTTCGGAAAAAAGGCCAATTTTTTCGGTGCAAACAGTAGCCCCGCAGAGGAAAAGGTGCTATAACAGTTTATATATCACCGTTGACGATACAGGGGGATTTTTGTACATGACGCTCGAAGAATGCTACACCGCCATGGGCGCGAATTATCAGGATGTGCTCAAGCGGTTCTATAAGTCGGATATGATCCGCCGCTTTGTCAAAATGTTTTTGCAGGACGACAGTTTCCGTCTGCTGACCGACGCCATGGCCAAGCAGGACGTGAAAGAGGCGTTCCGTGCCGCGCACACCCTGAAGGGCGTCTGCCTCAACCTCGGCTTCGACAACCTCAGCTCCCCGGCGGTAGCCCTGACGGAGATCCTCCGCGCAGGAACGTTTGAGGGCGCTGCGGAGCAGTATGCCATCGTGAAAACCGAATACGACCGCACCATCAAGGCCATCAAGGCCCTTGATTAAGGTGCGCATTCTGAGCCGCGGGGTCACCGGGGCTCTTTTTTACGGGGTCCGGGCCGGAGATGCCCGCCCCGCGCAGGGGAAGGAAACCGTATGAAACTTCACTTTCGTTCTTTGGTCAGCATCGCACTGAGTGCTGCGCTCTTGCTGGGCTGTGTGGGTTGCGGCGGCGCCCCCAAGGCAGCCACCACCATCACCGTCTGGACCTACTACAGCGGCGACCAGCTCACCAGCTTCAATGAGCTGGTGGACGAATTCAATTCCACCGTCGGGCAGGAAAAGCACATCGTGGTCAAAAGCTCCAGCCAAGGCAGCGTGACGGACCTTGAGACCAATGTGCTGGCCGCTGCCAAGGGCGAAGTGGGCGCTGCCGCCCTTCCCAACATCTACTCCGGCTATGCGGATATGGCCTACGACCTCGACCAGCTCGGCGAGGTCGTGGATCTGGCCCCCTACCTGACGGATAAGGAAAAGGCCGCCTATGTGGACGGCTTTCTGAAAGAGGGCGACCTGATGAACAACGGCGAGCTGAAGGTCTTCCCTGTGGCGAAATCCACCGAGCTGTTCTACCTGAACGCAACTGACTGGGCTCCCTTCGCCGCCGCCACCGGCGTGACCTATGACGACCTTGCCACCGTAGAGGGCGTGACCGAAGCAGCCCACAAATATTACGACTGGACCGACGCCCAGACCGACATCCCCAACGACGGCAAGGCCTTCTTCGGCCGCGACGCGCTGGCGAACTACCTGTTCTGCGGCGCGCAGGAGCTGGGCGTGACCATCTTTGATGCCGAGAACGGCGTCATGACCCTGAACCTTGACAAAGACGTGATGCGCAAGCTGTGGGACAACTACTATGTTCCCTTCCTCAAGGGTTGGTTCGGGGCCAGCGGCCGCTTCCGCAGCGATGACGTGAAGACCGGCAACCTGCTTTCCTACGTAGGTTCCTCGTCCAGTTCCACCTTCTTCCCCAAGCAGGTGTTGACCAGTGACACCGAGAGCCACGATATTGAGATGGCGGTCCTGCCCTGCCCCAGCTTCTCTGGCTGCGCCCCCGTTGCCGCCCAGCAGGGTGCCGGCATGATCGTGACCAAGGGCACCGATGCCCAGATCGAAGCCAGCGTGGAATTTTTGAAGTGGTTCACCCAGCCGGAAAATAACATCGCCTTCTCGGTCAGCTCCGGTTACCTGCCCGTGACCCACGCCGCCGCCAGTCTCGACGCCATCCGGTCCAGCGGGCTGGAGCTGTCCGACTCCATCACCACGGTGCTGGATCTCTCGCTGAATGCCGTAGAGAACGACGGCTTGTACACCACCCACGCCTTCCCGAAGGGTTCCACGGCCCGCAATCAATTGCAGTCCGCCATGGAGGACGCCGCCGAAGCCGACCGCGCCACGGTCGAGGAGCGGATCGCCGCCGGGCAGACCCCCGAAGATGCCGAGGCCGAATTCTTGACCGACGACTATTTTGACCAGTGGTACGAGACCACCCGCACCACGCTGGAGGCCTTTGCGGGCTGAACGGACCATTTGATTTGAAAGGAGCACCCGCCCTATGGGGATCTTATCCCAGCGCACCCCGCCGAAGAAACGCCGCGAGCGTTCCATCTTCGGCTCCATCTTCAACGCCCTGATGCTGGTGGTGCTCGTCGAAGTTCTGCTGCTGGTCGCATCCATCTACCTCATGCGGGTGGGGCCGCAGTTGAACCAGAACGCCGAGGATATCCTTGCCATGCAGGTAGAGACCCGCAGCGGCTACATCCAGTCCCAGTTGAACGATGCGCAGGAGCTTTCCTCCCTGACCAGCCAGATCAACACCCTGACGCAGGAACTGCTGGACAGTGGTGCCATCGACCTTGCCACGCTGGACAGCAGCAGCGACGCGGCTTACCCCCTGCTGGCGGCCGTCACCCCCAAGCTGATCTCTACCCTGCGCTCCAAGTCGGTGACGGGCATCTACCTCATCCTGAACACCCACGACCTGAACGAGCGGGCCAGCGGCGACCGGCTGCCCTCTGTCTACCTGCGGGATCTTGACCCCGACTCTCCGCCGCCGGAAAACAACTCGGACCTGATGTTCGAGCGGGCCCCCGCCAGACTGGTGCAGACCCAAAACATCGCCACGGATAAGGCGTGGAAGCCCGCCATCACCTACCGCTCCCTCGGCACAGGGGGGCTGCTCTACCCGGCGTTCCAGACCGCCTATGACGCGGAAACCAAGCTGGATGCCACTGCCTACGGCCACTGGACCACCAGCCTCTACGTCGTCAACGGCGATGACCGTCAGGCCATCGCTTACAGCCTCCCCCTCATCCTGCCGGATGGCACCGTTTACGGCGTGGTGGGCGTAGAGCTTCTGACCAGCTATCTGACCGAAAAAATGCCCTACAACGAGCTGCACACATCCAATTCCGGCAGTTACGCCCTGTGCTATTCGGACACCACCCTCCATGCAGACACCCTCACGCTCACGGCGTTTCCGGTGATGAACAGCGGCGGGCTGGATCTCCGCACCGGCCTCGAGCTGACGCGGAGAGATGCAGACTGCTTCCGCTTTTCCAAGAACAACATCTCTTACATCGCTTCCCTCGTTCCGCTGGAGGTTTACAGCCGAAACGCCCCCTTCTACGGGGAACACTGGTGTCTGGTGGGCATCGTGCCCTCCTCCGCCCTCTTCGCCTTTGCCCAGCGGGTGCAGCAGCTGCTGTTTTTGACCGTGCTGCTCACCCTCATCGCGGGCTTTGGGGCCAGTTGGCTGGTCAGTGAGCGGATGTCCAAGCCCGTGGCCCAGCTCTCGGAGGAAGTGGCCAAGGCGCAAAACGCGGCGGCACTGCCCCAGCTTTCCACCACCGGCATCGCCGAGGTGGACCAGTTTGCTTCCGCCATCAGCCAGCTTTCTTCGGATATGCTGGCCTCCTCCACCCGCTTTCTGCGGATCATGGAGATGGCCAGTGTGGAGCTGGCGGGCTATGAGCTGCGCAGCGACAGCGTTTATGTCACCGACAACTTCTTCCGGATGCTCGGCGTCCAAAGGCCTGACCCCCTGACCCCCTCTTCCTTCCGCGCCGCCCTCTCAGCGGTGGCCCACAGCAGCCTGTACCGCACCACTCCCATCGGCAGTTCCATTTTCACCATTGCCCAGCCGGACGGCAATGTGCAGTACATCGTCCTCCGCGTCACCCGCATTGTGGCACAGACGCCCTCGGAGGTGGGTCTGCTGGAGGATGTCACCTCCGCCATTCTGGAGCAGCAGCGCATCGAGCGTGAGCGCGATTACGACAGCCTGACCGGCCTGTACAGCCGTCAGGCCGCGCCGATCTCTTCGCCCATCCCGACCGGCTGCGCTGCGCTGCCCTGCTGATGATGGACCTCGACAACCTCAAGCACATCAACGACACCTACGGCCACGACTGGGGCGACCAGTACATCCGCCAGACCGGTCAGTGCTTCGCCGCCAACACCCCCAAGGGCACCGTCTGCTCCCGCCTGTCCGGCGACGAGTTCCTGCTGCTGTTCTACGGGTACGACTCGCAGGACGCCATCCGCAAAGAGTTGAGCACCCTGAACGGGGCCCTGCGGGCCAGTTGTTCCACCCTGCCCAACGGCAAGACGCTGAACATCAGCATTTCCGGCGGTGTGGCGTGGTTCCCGGAGGACGGCACCGACCTCAAGACCTTGAAGAAGTATGCCGACTTTGCGATGTATCAGGTCAAGCAGTCCCACAAGGGCCACACCGGCGACTTCGACATCGGCGTGTACCACCGGGAGGAGTACGCCGCCCAGACCCAGCGCGAGTTCGAACAGCTGCTGCGGGAGGAACTGGTGACCTACTATTTCCAGCCCATCTTCTCAGCCCACAGCGGGCGGGTCGCCGCCTACGAGGCGCTGATGCGGGTGAACATGCCCACCATCACCTCCCCCTCGCAGGTCATGACGCTGGCCCACGAGCTGGACCGGCTGTACGACATCGAGCGAATCACCCTGTTCAAATCCGGCGAGACCTACGAGCAATTGCAGCAGAAGGGTCTGCTCCAGAATGGGGCCTTCCTCTTCGTCAACTCCATCGCCAATGTCAGCCTGACCCCCGCAGATGTGGCCAAGTATCAGCGCCGTTTCCCCGAACTGCTCAAGTATCTGGTGGTGGAGATCACCGAACAAGAGGATCTGGACCGCGATTCTCTGGAACGGAAGCGGAACGTGCCGGGCTTCTCCGGCTCCTTCGCGCTGGATGATTACGGCAGCGGCTACAGCAACGAGCTGAACCTTCTGGCGCTGGCTCCCCGGTACATCAAGATCGACATTTCCATCGTCCGCGGCATCGACACCGACCGCGACAAACAGCAGATCGTTTCCAATATCGTAGACTATGCCCACGCCCGCAGTATGCAGCTGATTGCGGAGGGCATTGAGAACGACGCTGAACTGCGCAAGGTCATCGACCTCGGCGTGGACCTGCTGCAGGGCTTCTACCTCAGCCGCCCCGCTGCAGTGCCTGCCCCCCTCGCGCAGCCCGCACTGGATACCATCCGCAGGATCCACACCCGGAATTCCAGTGCCGGGTGATCGGCAGCAGCTTCCTCAGTGCTTCCCCAGCTGCCAGAACGCAACGGCGCTGGCGGCGGCAACATTCAGCGAATCGACGCCGTGGGACATGGGGATCTTGACCGTGTAATCACAGGCGGCAATGGTGGAGTGGGCCAATCCGTCGCCTTCGGTGCCCAGCACGATGGCAAGCTTCGGCTCGGCGGCAAGAGCCTCGTCGTCGATGCTCACCGAGCGGTCGCTCAGGGCCATGGCCGCGGTCTTAAAGCCGAGGGCATGGAGCTGCGCCAGCCCCTTTTCGGGCCAGTCGGCGGGCGTTTCGCCAAGCTGCGCCCACGGCACCTGAAACACCGTGCCCATGCTCACCCGCACCGCGCGACGGCAGAGCGGGTCACAGCAGGAGGGGTTGATGAGGACGGCGTCCATGTTCAGCGCCGCCGCACTGCGGAAGATCGCCCCCACGTTGGTGGAATCCACAATGCCTTCCAGCACCGCCACCCGCTTAGCGTCCCGGCAAAGCTCCTCCACGCTGCGGGGAGCCGGGCGGCGGAAGGCGCAGAGCACGCCCCGCGTCAGCTCAAAGCCGGTCAGCGCGGCCAGCAGCTCCCGGTCTGCGGTGTAGACCGGCACATCCCCGCAGCGGGTCAGGATCTCCGCCGCCGGGCCGGTGATCTGTTTGCGCTCCATGAGCAGCGAAACGGGCCGGTATCCGGCATCCAGCGCACGGGAGATCACCTTTGGGCTCTCGGCGATGAAGATGCCTTTTTCCGGTTCCAGCCGGTTCCGGAGCTGGTTCTGCGTCAGGCGGGCGTAGGGGTCCAGCTCCGGCGCGTGAAAATCGGTGATCTCGACGATGTTCGGCATAAAAATTTCTCCTTCGGTTCCTTGATGGCTCCTATTGTAGCACAACCGGCGCTCCATTGCAAAAGCATGGCCGCCATGTGGGATTTACATGGTCGTTCTTGCCAAAAATCACGCTCAGATTTTGACAAATCCGACAAATTGCGCTATCATAGACTGGAACTTATGAAGAGGGGGAAATTTTCGTGTCCATCAGCAAAAAACTGTCCCACAACGGGCAGATGTCCGAAGCGTTCTGCACCGCGATCTTCCTGTCGCTTTCCGGCGGATTGCAGGATGTTTACACCTATTTGTATCGTGGCAAAGTTTTCGCCAACGCTCAGACCGGCAACATCGTGCTGTGCGGCGTGAAGCTGGTCGAAGGCGACTGGGGGGCCGTGTTGCACTATCTGGTGCCGCTCTGCTTCTTCGCGCTGGGCGTTTTTGCGGCGGAACTGCTGCGCCAGAAATTCCGGCAGATGCAGCGGCTCCACTGGCGGCAGTTGGTGGTGCTGTGCGAAATTTTGATGCTCTTCGTGGTGGGCTTCTTCCCGCAGGAATGGAATCTGGTGGCCAACGCCCTCGTCTCCTTCGCCTGTGCGATGCAGGTACAGGCCTTCCGTAAGGTGAACGGCTACGCCTTTGCCAGCACCATGTGCATCGGCAACCTGCGCAGCGGCATGGACTCTCTGTGCAGTTGGCTCGTGGCGGGCAACCGCGCCGCCAAGGACAAGGCGCTCCACTACTTCGCCATCATCTTCCTGTTCGCGCTGGGCGCAGCCCTCGGCAGCGTGGCGCTGAATTTCTGCGGGGCCAAGGCCATCTGGTTCTCCTGCCTTCTGCTGACCGTCAGCTTCTGCCTGATGTTCCTGAAAGAAGATGTGGAAGAGCTCAAAGAGGATCTTGAAAAGTTGGAAGCAAAGCATTGACCGCTCCATCTCCCCACCGGGCTGCATCCAGCCTCATACTGCCTATTCCGCACGGTGCGGGCTGATTTTCCGTTTTTGGCACTGATTTTTCATTGCGCTGCTCGGCTTGATATGGTATACTGACTCTATGTGTTGAAACTTCCGGCGGCGGCCCACGGTGTAACAGCCGCCGCCGGGTTTGTTACAAAGAATAGGAGCAACGAATGAAAAAAGGATTTGACAACGACAAATACCTTCAGATGCAGTCGGAGCACATCCGGGAGCGGATCGCGCAGTTCGACAACAAGCTGTATCTGGAATTCGGCGGCAAGCTGTTCGATGACTACCACGCCTCCCGCGTGCTGCCCGGCTTCCAGCCGGACTCCAAGCTGCAGATGCTGCTGCAGCTCAAGGATCAGGCTGAGATCGTCATCGTCATCAGCGCCGAGGACATCGTAAGCAACAAGGTGCGCGGCGATTACGGCATCACCTACGACCTCGACGTGCTGCGCCTCATCGACGCGTTTCAGGAGCGGGGCCTGTTCGTGGGCAGCGTGTGCGTGACCATGTACACCGCCGCCCCCGAAGTGGAGGCTTTTGAAAAGCGGCTGAACAGCCTTGGCATCCGCACCTTCCGCCACTACAAGATCCCCGGCTACCCCAACGACGTGGCCCGCATCGTCAGCGACGAGGGCTACGGCCGGAACGACTACATCGAGACCCAGCGCCCGCTGGTGGTCATCACGGCCCCCGGCCCCGGCAGCGGCAAGATGGCCACCTGCCTGTCCCAGCTGTACCACGAGTACAAGCGGGGCGTCAAGGCCGGTTACGCCAAGTTCGAGACCTTCCCCATCTGGAACATTCCCCTCAAGCACCCGGTCAACCTCGCGTATGAGGCCGCTACCGCCGACCTGAACGACGTGAACATGATCGACCCGTTCCATCTGGAAACCTACGGCAAGACCGCCGTCAACTACAACCGCGACATCGAGATCTTCCCGGTGGTCAACGCGATGTTTGAGCTGATCGCGGGCAAGAGCCCCTACCACTCCCCCACCGACATGGGCGTGAACATGGCGGGCAACTGCATCATGGACGATGCCGTCTGCTGCGAGGCCTCCTGCAACGAGATCATCCGCCGTTACTTCAAGTCCCTGTGCGAGCTGAAGAACGGCGCACAGGTCCAGAGCGAGGTCTACAAGCTGGAGCTGCTGATGAATCAGGCCGGGCTTGTGCTGGGCAGCCGCCCGGTGGAACAGGCCGCCCACGCCGTCTCCGAGAAGACCGGCGGAGCCCCCGCTGCCGCCATTGAGCTGCCGGACGGCACCGTGGTCACCGGCAAGACCGGCCCCCTGCTGGGTGCGGCGTCCTCGGCCCTGCTCAACGCGCTGAAGAAGCTGGCCGGCATCGATCAGGAAGTCGATCTGGTCTCCGCCGCCGCTATCGAGCCCATCCAGACCCTGAAAACCAACTATCTGGGCAGCAAGAACCCCCGGCTGCACACCGATGAGATCCTCATTGCGCTGTCCAGCTCTGCTGCGGCCAACCCCACCGCCGCCCTTGCGCTGCGCCAGCTCTCCGCCCTGAAGGGCTGTGACATGCACTCCACGGTCATCCTGTCCAGCGTGGACACCGACACCGTGAAAAAGCTCGGCATGTACCTGACTTGTGAGCCCGCCTACGAGGAAGAGGACCGCAAGTACCACAAAAAGTAAGCGTTCCGTATATAAAAAGCGCCCTCCGCATCGTTTGGTGCGGGGGGCGCTTTGTTGTTGGTTTCGGTTATCAGACGTGCATCATGCTGCGCTGCTGGACGGTGCGGAACTTGAGGGCCGCAGCGATGAAGCCCTTGAACAGCGGGTGGGCGCGGTTGGGCCGGCTCTTGAACTCCGGGTGGAACTGGGCACCCAGATGGAAGTCGCGACCGGGCAGCTCCACGGTCTCCACCAAGCGGCCGTCGGGGCTGGTGCCGGAAATGACAAGGCCCTTCTCCTCCATCTCGGTGCGGAAGTCATTGTTGAACTCGTAGCGGTGGCGGTGGCGCTCCCAGATCTCGGATTCGCCGTAGCACTCGGCCATCTTGGTGCCGGGCTTGACGGTGCAGGGATACTTGCCCAGACGCATGGTGCCGCCCTTGGGGATGTTGCCCTGCTGGTCGGCCATCAGCGCGATGACGTTGTGCTTGCCGTCCGGGGTGAACTCGCTGGAGTTGGCATCGGCGTAGCCCAGCACGTTGCGGGCAAACTCCATGACCATGATCTGCATACCGAGGCAGATGCCGAAGTAGGGCACATGGTTCTCGCGGGCATACTGGGCCGCTTGGATCATGCCCTCAATGCCACGGTCACCGAAGCCGCCCGGCACGATGATGCCGTCCACATCGGTGAAGGCTTCCTTGCAGGCAGCCTGATCGGTCAGGTCCTCACTCTCGACCCAGCGGATCTCCACCTGACTATCGTTCTCGAAACCGGCATGGTAAAGGCTCTCCATGACGGAGAGGTAGGCGTCGTGCAGCTTGACGTACTTGCCCACCAGCGCGATGGTGCAGGTCTTGCTGCGGGTGGCGATGCGGGAGACGACGTTCTTCCACTCGGTCAGGTCGGCGGGGGGAACGTCCAGCTTGAGCTTGTTTACCACCACGTCGTCCAGACCGTTGGTGTGGAGCATCAGCGGACACTGGTAGAGGCTGGGCATGGTCAGGTTCTCGATGACGCATTCGGGCTTGACGTTGCAGAAGGTGCTGATCTTGCGGCGGATGTCGCCGCCCACGCTGCCATCGGCACGGAGGATGATGATATCCGGGTTGACGCCCATGCCCTGCAGCTCCTTGACGGAATGCTGCGCGGGCTTCGATTTATACTCGTCCGAGCCGGAGATGTAGGGCACCAGAACCACGTGGATGTAGCAGCAGTTGTCGCGGCCCTGCTCCAGACCCACCTGACGGATGGCCTCAAGGAAGGGCTGGCTCTCGATATCGCCGGTGGTGCCGCCGATCTCGGTGATGACCACATCGGCTTCGGTGGAGGAAGCCAGATTGTAGATATAGCTCTTGATCTCATTGGTGATGTGGGGGATGATCTGGACGGTCTGGCCGAGGTAAGCGCCCTGACGCTCCTTGTTCAGCACGTTCCAGTAGACCTTGCCGGTGGTCAGGTTCGAATACTTGTTCAGGTTCTCGTCGATGAAGCGCTCGTAGTGGCCGAGATCGAGGTCGGTCTCGGTGCCGTCGTCGGTGACGAAGACCTCACCGTGCTGCAACGGGCTCATGGTGCCGGGGTCTACGTTCACGTACGGGTCGAGCTTCTGGCTGGCGACCTTCAGGCCGCGGCACTTGAGCAGACGGCCCAGCGAAGCCGCCGTGATGCCCTTGCCCAGACCGGAGACGACGCCGCCGGTGACGAAGATGAATTTTGCCATAAAGTTTTATCCTCCTCTATTGTTTCTTTTCCCAAGAAAACTCCCCCAGTCTGCTTCGCAGCCAGCCCCCTCTGAGAGGGGGCCTCACCGTACTGTAACGTCTCCCTCGCTGAGGGAGACGGCATCGCGCCAGCGATGACGGAAGGAGTACGTTTCCAAACCAGTATTATACACCTTAATCCTCGTAAGAATCAAGGATTTCCTGTGCAATTTCTGCGCGGTCGCGGCGGGTATCCATGGCTCGCTTTTCGATCAGGCGGTGGGCGTCGGTTTCCGTCATCCCCTCCCGCTCGATCAGGCAGCACTTGGC
>ERZ1027236.616-NODE-616-length-11035-cov-19.141166_pt1 | contig 11035 bp, 9 predicted proteins | sample MGYA00519265_ERZ1027236 | MGnify/ENA primary metagenome ERZ1027236 (study PRJEB26926, sample SAMN06164642) | human gut metagenome | biome: ENVO:00009003; feature: ENVO:2100002; material: ENVO:00002003 | host: Homo sapiens | place: USA | collected 2012 ... | reverse complement strand
GACAAATACCATACGAAAAAGGCGTGAGAATACGTTAAATACCGGCATTGAGGTACAGCCAAGCACCCATCCACTCGATAGATAATTTCTCCCCACGCCGCTTATCGCATACGCTTGACACGTATAGACACGACGATGAAGAAGAGAACTACCCATTATTTTGCGAGCGGATTAAAATTTGGCTGTTTTCAATGCCCCACCATAATGTGTTCCTTCCGTATGTAAATCGCCCGGCGGCACGCCGCCGGAGGATTCGATTGCAAATATAGCGATTCCACTTCAAAAAACAGACATATACATAGGCTATTCAAAGAGTATGAGTTATATTTGCATAAACACATACTGAATATGAGTGAAAATAGAAATTCAAACAATGTAGAGCAAGAAATCTCTATCAAAGAAATACATGAAACTTTTTGGCGTTGTAGAGATTTTGAATTATCCCATTTATGGCAAAGATCAATATTTCTTTCAGCTTTCTTGATTTTATGCTTCACAGGATATGGTAGCTTATTAATTGCTATGCTTGAAAAGGCATCATTATTTGCATATGCAAATTTGTTGGCATTTTCAATAGGAGTTATAGGAATTATTTTTTCAAGTTTATGGATAATGATGGGAAAAGGTTCTAAAGCGTGGTATGAAAGATACGAGAACGCGATTTGTGCCTTTGAGAAGGAATCCCGGTATATGACACCTAAAGCTTCTCATATAGGAGGTTTTTCCTATCAAAATATACAAGGATATGAACTTCCTCAAATTCAAAAATCTTTGTTTAAGGGAAATGGAGGAGCCTATTCTCCTTCTAAAATAAACATTGCTATTGGGCAGATTACTTTGTGTTTATGGATTATAATAATATTATTTCATGGTACAGTGGCTATTGGAGGTAAAGATGTTATTTCATTAAAAGCGTTTACATATATAATTCTTATAGGAGGAGGTATTGCTATCGCATCGTTTTTTTGTGCCGTATTTCTCCCAAAAATACATTGGCTGCATAGTAAAACCTTAAATAACGAATAAGCGATAGATTCTTCTATCGCTTATTCGTTATTTAGGAGATTTTTCTTTTTCCTTTTTGCGCCAATTTACGAGAAATACGTGTAGATACGATATTACTTTTCTTCTCCCTGGGCGGTTCGACGATCCGCAGTTTGAGTTTCTCCGTCTTACGGTCGTAACGCACCTCACAGCAGTCAATCTCACCCGCAACCGACGTCCACACGTTGTTCACACGCACCGCGCCGCCCGAGTAGAGGGTCTTGTATTGTTCGTATTCGAGCGGCTGCCGCAATTTCGCGTCCACCTGACGGTGGAACGAATAGATATTACGTCCCTTTGCTATCTCGTCGGGAACGTAAACCCGCAACTCGGGATGGGCGGCCTCGGCATAGAGGCACAGATCCGACGTGCGAAGCTCCCTCGGAACCCACTGGATCATCCTCGGGTCGCCCCGCACGGCCGTATCGGCCACGAGCGGCGTGATGGCCGTCTGGGGAATGTCGTACAGCACCCCCGCATCCTTGCGAACGGCCTCCAACGCCACCTCCTCCGTTACAAGCCGGCGGTTCAGGTGCAGGACACTCATCAACCGGTGTATCTGCTGCGGGTCGTCCTGCTCGCGGAACACCTGCAAGACCAGGGCGGGGTCGCTCAACGCGCTGATAACCGAGAAATCGGTTTTGTCCTTCCCGTAGGTACGCTCGAAAGCCTCCCGGCTCATCTCCGGCGTCCGGGCTTCGCGGGGGACTCCTTTCAGGTTTTGCGGGTTCTCCCGCACCAGGCTCATGTATAGATCCGGGCTTTTCATGCTCTCGGGCAGGTGGGCGATGGCATAGGGACTGCGCCGTATGGCCTCCATGCACAACTCCGGCGTTTTCCACTTCTCGGGGACATATTGCAGGTAGCTCCCGTCGTGCCCGACGGCCCGGCGGCACATCTCCTCGTTCTTGGCGTGGTCGGGAAGGTTGTAGAACAGCTCCGGCTCCAGGGCGAAAATTTCCCGGGCCACCCTCGGCGTGAGGAACCAGGGGTTCATGTTCTCCAAAAAATCGAAGGTCTTATCGTAATTCGTGCAATAGAACCCCAACACTTTCAGGTGTATCTCCTCGAAGGGGATATAGCGGAGGACACGCAGGTCGTCGGCACGGGCCAACGCCCGGTTGCAGACCTCCGGCGTGAGCTGTTCGGGGTTGAAAAAGCGGATGGCCAGGGGATCGCGCTCCAGCGCTATCTCGCACAGACGGTCGGTTTTCAGATGCTTCGGAACGTACTCCAGTGCCAGGTAGTTCGAGGACACGGCAGCCTCGCAGACCCGTTCCGTGCGTAATTCCTCCGGCACTTCATGGAGCAGGATGCCGTCCCCGCTGACGGCACGCAGGCAGACTGCCTCCGTGCGCAGTTCCACCGGCACGAGCGAAAGGCAGGACGCGTCCATCCCCACGCCGTGAAGGGCCAGCTCCCCGGTCATGACCTCCGGGGCAATGGAGGCGAAAATCTCGAACTTGTCCACGAACGACATCCCGAATTTTTTCAGCCCTTCCAGGCATATATCGGGATACGGAATGTAAGGGAGTATCTTGTAATCGGCACTGTCCACCGCTTTCAACGCCGCACGGCATATTTGCGGCGTCCTCAATTCCCCGGGAACGGCCTCCAGCACCAGGCCGTTGCGCTTCACGGCCGCCATGCACAGTTCGGGGGTCTTCAATCCCTCCGGAACGTAATACAGCGCGTAGCTGTTGCTATTGACGGCGGCACGGCACATTTTTGATGTCTTCAGACGGTCAGGGACGAATTTCAGCGTTTCGCCCCGGTGGCCGGCCGCGGCCGAACACAGTTCCGGTGTTTTCATCGCTTCGGGAACGAACTCGATGTTAAAAGCCGATTTCTTGATGGCGAAACGGCAGACCTCCGCCGTTTTCCGATCCTCGGGCAGCGTCTCGAAAAGGTTCTCACGCCACGGGTTCTCGTACACCCCCGTATCGAGATAGGCTATATCTATTCTCTCTTGCTCTGTCATGGTTTTCAGTATTTATGGAAAGCGCCCGGGTGACGGGCGCTTCTCTTGGTTAGACATATTCCGTTATCGTTCCGTTTCCTCCGTCCCGTTCTCGCTCTGGAACGTGAAGGAGGTCTTCACGACCTGACCCGTGTTGTCCTCGACATAGACGTCGATGGTCTGCTGGTCATCGCTGTGCGATGTGTAATAGAGGCGGAACACCTCACGGTCGAGCGGATAGCGGTCGTTGGGCAGGAACACCGTACCGTCGTCCATCCTCAACTCACCGCGCCCGTCGGGCTGGAAATAGCGGATCGTGTAACGCGCGCCGTCATATCTCCCCTCCCGCACGAGCGTGCAGCGGATTTCAGCGGTTTCACCAACGGAGATTCGCTTCTGAACGGGCATCGTTTCCAGAGAGAACGTGTACGCCTGCTGTATATCCAGCCCGTTGTCGCAGGATGCGCATAAAAGACCCAGGGCGGCGATCCAGACCGCCAGGGCCAATATCTTTTTCATCTTTTTCATGTCGCTTGCAAGTTTAATGGATTATGAATTTCACGCCCAGGCCGAACTGCGCGTGGAAATGTCCCGTTGTAGTGCCCCATAGGATACGCTCACGCCCCGTCAGCGAGAGGATAATCCTGTCGGTCAGGTACGCATCGACCTCCAGCGTGACGGCCCCGCCATAGAGGAAACGGTCGCGGTGGCGGAGCGTAGAGCCGTCATAGAGCCGCCTCTCGCCCCAGTTCACACTCTCGTAACCGGCCAGCGCCGAGCCGCCGAGGTAGAAGAAAAAAGTCCTGGACGGGTCGGCGAGGAACTTGTAATAGTAACCTCCCTCGGCCGTGAACTGCGCCACAGGGATACGTTCCGACTTGTAGGGGTAATAACGGTTCAGGAACTCCGCGCCGAACACCCACTTGTCGGCATTCTTCGCGTAGCGGCTCATGGCCAGCCCGAACCAGTAGCCCGTTTCGCTGCGGCTGTCCCGGGTATAGAAGCCGTCGGCCATGCCTCCCCGTATTTCCAGCCCGCGCATGGCGGGCAGGGCACGCTGGGCGTGCGCCCCGTCCGAAAGGAGGAGGCATAACCCCAGCGTGAGAATGAATATCGCCCGTTTCATATCACTTTACCTTTAACTCGTTGATAACACGTGCGCGCACCAGGTCGGCATTCTCCACCGTGAAAGTCTGGTGTCGCCCGCCCTGCTGCTCGTGCAGTTCCACGACCAGCTGCTTGTCGTCGGCCAGCGTGAACTTCGGGAGCGTGAAGACCATGCGTTCGGTACGCTTGCCGCCGATGACCTGCACGTTGTTGTACGCCCGCACGGGCCATACGACCTGCTCCTGGATGGCCGTGCGTTTGGCCACCTTCTTGTCCGTAATCTTGAACATCAGGTAGTCCACGTTGAAAGGCACGTTGGAGGAGTTTTTCAGTTGGAGGTGGAAATAAAGCAGGTCGTTATGCACGTAGATACCTTTGAGGAGGTATTGTACCCCGAAACGCTTGCAACCGATATGCTTGATCTCGCGGCGGTCATTCTTGTAAATGGACTGCATGATCAGTTTGACCAGCAGCGGAGATTCGCATCCCAACTCCTGCAAATAGATGTCCAGCGCGTTATTGGGGCGGTTTACCGCCTCCCCGTCATGCAGGAAGTCCGCCATCTCGACCGACAGTTTCACCGGCTCGTCGGCATACTTGACATTGAAGCTGTAATAGGCCCCGTCCTCGGTAATGACCGAAAGGTTGCTCTCGCGCGAGAAATCACGCAGGGCCGCCTTTACACGCAGCACGTTTTCCGTGCCGTCGGCTTTCGCCGCCAGAAGATCCGAAGACCCCAGATCGACGTAACGGATGGCCGAGGGGAAAATCACATGCACGGTCTTGCTGAACGTCACCTCCAGCGCGTAGGGCGGGATAACCCGGTTGAAGGTCAGCGGACGGGTAAGGCCGTCGTACAAATCGCCCGTGGAGGGCTTTTCCTGCGCGTGGGCAGCGAACATGCACCCGATAAAAGCGAGTGCCAGAAGAATCTTTTTCATACTCGATAAATTTTTGATTGTTGATAAAAATGGATTTTTTCAGTGGTGTACGGAAGTACGTCGTTTGTACCCTTATTGAAGGGGCGGGAGCAGCAGGACGCTGTAACCGGCCTTGAGCGTGACCTTGACCGAGCGCATCTTCTTGCTCACGTATTGCGACACGCCCTGGATGGCGCTGCGCCCCAGGTCGGAGAGCAGTTGCGAACCGGCATCGTCCGTGATCGTGATACTGCTGCCCATGCCCGCGCCCATATTGGCGGCGATCTCCTTCACGGCATTGAGTTCTTCCGACCCCGGCACGGGAATACCCTCGTTGCCGTTCGTGTCATAGACCGACAGATCGACCGGAACGACCGCCCCGCCGTGCTGGACAGCGCTGACCTTGACCGTCAGCCGTTCGCCGTTGATCCTCGCCGCCCCCGTTACGGGCGTACCCGAGGGGATGAGCAGATCTCCCGCCATCATCGGTTCCAACAGCCGGAAAGTAACCTCCCCGCCATCGGTGAGCGTCACGGTTTGCTGCACGGCGGCACGGATACTGTTGCGCTCGGGCTCGCGAAGGTCGCTCCCCACCGTGTTGAAACCCCAGTTCCGGGGCTTGACGAACTCACGGGCGAAGACCGAATCGGGCAGCGGGGCGGCGAGCAGCGACACGATGTTACGGCGCACCTGGCGCACGGGTTGCACGGAAGCCTTGCCGGAAACGGAGGCTTTCTGACGCGGGGCTTCAGGGGCCTGACCGCCATTCATGTAGCGGGCGGCGATCTCGTAGGACTTCTCCAGCAGCGCCACCTGCTCCTCCTGGGCCGTTTTCTGCGTCTGCTGTTCTTCCAGGCGGCGTTCCAGTTCCTCGATGCGGGCCTGCATCTCGCGCTCTTCCCCCGTTTCACCGGCGGTGTCCTCGTAGAAACTGCCTAACTGGCGGTTGATGTCGGCATAGGCGGCACGGGAAGTCCGGAAAGCTCCCGACGAACCGTCGGCAGGGCCGGAAGACTTATCCGGCACGGCAGCGGGCATGACGGGCTCTTCCTCCTCGTCCTCCATCCCGAACGCGAAATCCTGCAAGGAGCGCATCTTTTCCCGCTCCCTGCGCCGCATCTCCTCCTGCACGTAGGCATCACGCTTGTCCGAGAGGATACCCTCCGATTCCGGGGTCGGCAGCTCCGTGTTGAAACCCGCCGAAGACTCCTCCCGTTCTTTTTCGCCGGGGGAGAAGATCAGCCACATACACCCGGCAAAGGCCAGGAAAAAGAGCGGGAAGACCACCATCTTCTTCCGCATCTGTATCTGCCGGGGCGTGAGTTCCTTTTTCCCCGCCTCCGGCTGTTTATTCTGTTTTTCGTTCGTCGTCATAATTGAAATCTTTTAGATGTTTTACACTGTCGGCCTCCTGCCGTTGTCTTAATTCCAGTTCCAGCCGCTCGATATGCCGTATCTGCATCCGTTCCCCGGCTCCCTTGCCGAAGCGGTAGATGGAAGACACGGTAAAGTAGAGCGACAAGACGGAAAAGAACAAGAGCAGCGTGAGGATCACGATAATCCGCTTATCGGGCGAGAGCGCCCCGCAAGCGCGGCGCAGGTGGTCTTCGACCCACTCCCCGAAAGCCTTTATTCTCTTCTTTGCCATAGCCTTATCTTTTTAATGTACGTAAATCGCGGTTCTCCAGAATCTCGAATTTCTCCATGATGAAACCCTGCGGGTTATTGTCCGAACGCCCCGAGTTGATCAGCTCGCAGCGCGTGACCAGCGAACGCTCGGTGATGTTGCTCTCGCGGACAATCATTTGCCGGGCATAGGTCATGGCCCGGTAGGGATAGGCGTTGAAGTCGCACACCACGGAGTCCACCTCGATACGCTGGCTGATGTTCCCCGACACCACACGGTTGTAGTAACCTTTCTCCTGCATGTCCTGGTAATAGGCGAAGGCGCTCTTATCGACCAGGAACAGCGCGCGGTTGATGTTGCTCTCGATGGCCGCACGGTCGGGCGAGAGGGTGAAGAACAACTCGTGAAAACGCCGGATATGTTCGCGCGCCTCCACGGGGCGGTTCTGGCTCAAATCCTGCGATAGCGCCAGCATCAGCGACTTGCCCCCGTCCAGGACGTAGATCTTCTCGCGCTGCTTTTCGGCGAAACGGAAGCTCGCGACCACGCTGAACACGGATACCAGCGCGCACAGGCAGAGGAACACGATACCGAAAAGCCGAATCTGCCTGAAACTTGTTTCGATGTTTTTTAATGACTTGAATTCCATTGTCCAAATTGTTATGAATGATTACTGTTACCTTGTGTTGCCAGGTTGCGCCCGTTGGGGGCACTGCCCGAAGCCGGGCCACCGCCGCCGTTACCGGAGGAGGAACCGCCACCGCCGCGACGCCCGAACGTGCGGCCGATCATGTTGCCGGCGATACCGCCCGCGACACCCGTGGCGAATGCCCCGGCCTTGTTGATACCGCCCATAGCCCCGCCGGCTCCGCCCGACTGGATCACCCACTCGGCAACGGTGGGGATCGTGAAATAGCCTATGATACCTATAATCAAAAAGATAATATAGACACCGCTGCCGCTGTCGGGAATGTAGTTGGGGTCTTGCAGGGCCAGGACGTCCGCCTGGAGCATCAACGTCTGGATCTTGGCCAGCACCGCGGAGAACAGGTCGGCGATGGGAAGCCAAAGGTACACGCTGATATAGCGGGAAATCCAACTCGCGAGCGTCGAGTGGAAGCCGTCGTAAATGGAGAGGGCGAACGACAAGGGCCCCAGAATCGACAGCACGACTAAAAAGAATGTCCGCAGCGTGTCGATGGTAAGCCCCGCGGCGTTGAACAACAACTCGAAGAAGTCCCGGACAAGCTGCCGGAAACCGGCCTTGATGTCGTACCACGTGCGTTCGGCCCACATGCTGATAATCTCGCCCAAATCCGTGATACCCATATCCGCAAGCCGTTGTTCATACACCTCGTCGTCCACTAACCAAGCCTTGCCCTCGCGCCTGCGGGCCTCGGCTTCCAAATCGTCCTTCTGTTGCTGGTATGCCTGCAAATCCAATGTCTGCCCCTCCAGTATGGCGTGCGTGCCCTGCACCACGGGCGACATCACGGCGTTGATCGTCCCCAGAACCACGGTGGGAAAGAACATCACGCACAAGCCGATGGCGAAAGGCCGCAGGAGCGGGAACACGTCGATAGGCTCCGCGCTGGCCAGTGCCTTCCATACCCGGTAAGCCACGTAAAAGAGCGCACCCAGGCCGGCGATACCTTTCGCCACCCCGATCATGTCGCCGCATAGCGGCATCATCTCCTGATACAGGTTCCGGAGAACCTGGTGTAAATTGTCGAAATCCATGACTGCCTCCGTTTTCAGGTTACCAATATCTGTCGTTCGGGTTCCCGTAAAGTGCCAGCACCCGGTGCGCGTCGCCCTTTTCGCGGCTGCGGATGAAGGACACGGAGATGGTCTTGCGCGTGTAATAGCGCGTGAGGTTGCGGTACTCCAGCATCTTCGTGTAAACCTGATCCACCACGTCCATCCGCTCCTTGTCCGAGAGCGAGAGGCCGTTGCCGCCGGTTATGACCGTCTTGAGTTCCGCCACCAGCGCACCGCCCTCCTCCAGCAACCGGGCGTAACCCGCCGAGATCGCCGCCAACTCGTCCACCGTGAAGTTCGGGTCTGAAACCATACGGTTGAATCCCGAGGTGTAGATTTCCGTGATCTCGCTGACCATTTCGAGCGTCAGCTTCACCTTCCGGGCATCCTTGATGATGTTATGCACCGATTTGAGGGCGTCGTAGTAAGCCTTGCTCTGGTTATAAATCTTGATACTCTCTTGCAGCGACTTGACCATGTTGGTCGCCGTGGTCGAGCTTTGAACCGCGCTCTTGATGTTCTGAACGAGGTTCGACGGGTCGATGACCGTCCACTGCGCTTTTGCCTGGTACGTGAAGCAAAGAAGCCCCACGAACAGCGTTAAAATCAATCGTTTCATCCTTTTCATTATTTAATTCGTGAATACTTGGGCGGTCATTCCGCCGCCCGGTAATAATCCCCGTAGGCGGAGAGCTGGAGCACCTCACGCCCCGCATCGTAGGCCAGGGCGACATACCCGTAGAGGTCGAAGTAACGGATACCTCCCCAATACTTCCTCACGGGACGGGAGAAGCGTGTCCCGTCCTTGTAGGACACCTCCACGTAAAAACCGCCGCCCCGGCGTCCCGGGTTGCGGTAGATGCGAACCCGGGGAGAACCCGAGCGGCTTTCCCACTCGCCCGCCACCTCGTACAGCGCGAAGTCCAAACGCGCCGCCGTGGGGTCTGATCCGATACACTTGCGATACATGGCCTGCCCTCCCTTTAACGTTTGCCCTCGGCGAGCTGCCTGATCGCCAGTTCCATATCACCGCCCAGCTCGCCGGCAAGCCGCTGTACCTCCACTTTCTCCGTTTCCTCGGTCGTGTAGGCCAGGTACTCCGGGACGCTGACCTCCGTGGCATAGACCGCCGACTGAACGCCGCCCAGACCGATCCAGACCTCCTTGTATTTACGGGAAGGGTCGTTGGACTGGTTGATCGAGAGAATCTGCGCCTTCTCCTTGTCGGTCAGCCCCAACAAGGACTGAATCGCGTCGAAACGGTTCATGAACTTGCGCTGGTCGAGCAGGATCTTGCAGTCCGAGTTGTTGATGATCGCCTCCTTGACCACCGGGCTGGAAATGATGTCCTCGACCTCCTGCGTCACAACGATGGCCTCACCGTAGTATTTGCGGACGGTTTTATACATATAACGCAGATATTCAGCCATATTGGCCGTAGAGAGCGCCTTCCAGGCCTCCTCGACGATGAGCTGTTTGCGTACCCCCTTGAGCCGTCTCATCTTGTTTATGAAAGCCTCCATGATGATAATGGTGACCACGGGAAAAAGCTCCTTGTTTTCCTTGATGGAATCCACCTCGAAGACCACGAAGCGCTTCGAGAGCAGGTCGATGTTGGCCCGGGAGTTCAAAAGGAAGTCGTAGCGTCCGCCCTTATAATACTGCCGCAGGGTGATGAGCATGTTGTCGATGTTGAAATCCTCGCGGCTGACCCGGATCTCCCGCTCCTCCAGCTCGCGGCGGTAGTCGTCCCGCAGGTACTCGTAGAAACTGTCAAAACACGGCACGATATTCCGGTCGGCGCGGATACGCTCGATATAGGCGTTCACGGCACTGCCCAGCTCGCCGCTCTCGGTCTTCGTGATCTTGTCGTCCTCGGTTTTCCAGAGTGTCAGCAGCAGCGTCTTGATGCTGTCCTTCTTCTCCACGTCGAAATAGTAGTCGTCGGTGTAGAACGGGTTGAAACTGATGGGATGTTCCTCGGTATAGGTAAAATACACGCCGTCCTCACCTTTGGTCTTACGCCGGATCAGCTCGCAAAGACCCTGGTAGCTGTTACCGGTATCCACCAGCACGACATGCGTGCCCTGCTCCCAGTATTGGCGGACTAAATGATTCATAAAGAACGACTTGCCTGACCCCGAGCCGCCTAACACGAATTTATTCCTGTTGGTAATGATCCCTTTTTTCATCGGTTCGTCCGAGATGTCCAGGTGCAGGGGCCTGCCGCTTACGCGGTCGCACAGCTTGATGCCGAAAGGGCTGGACGAGGATTTATAGTTGGTTTCCTCCGTGAAGAAACAGACTGCGGGCTCGATGAACGTGTAGAACGATTCCTCGGCGGGGAAATCCCCCGCGTTGCCCGGCATACCCGCCCAGTAGAGCGTGGCGGCGTCCACGGTGTTGTGGCGCGGGCGGCACTCCATCAGAGCGAGCTGGCTGCCCACATCATTGCGGATATGCCGGAGCTCCTGCACGTCGTCCGACCAGGCCAGCACGTTGAAATGGGCCCGGACGGATTGAAGACCGAACGAGTGCGCCTCGTTGAGATACTGGTCGATCCACTCCTTGTTTATCTGGTTTCCGCGGGAGTAGCGGGAAAGGGACTGCATGTTA
>ERZ1027236.611-NODE-611-length-11098-cov-14.375713_pt1 | contig 11098 bp, 13 predicted proteins | sample MGYA00519265_ERZ1027236 | MGnify/ENA primary metagenome ERZ1027236 (study PRJEB26926, sample SAMN06164642) | human gut metagenome | biome: ENVO:00009003; feature: ENVO:2100002; material: ENVO:00002003 | host: Homo sapiens | place: USA | collected 2012 ... | reverse complement strand
GAAGCTCGTCTGGGCGAGGGTAAATAGTAATTAGGCCCAGAGCGTCTTGGCTGGCAGATCTGCCGGTCGGGGGTTTAGCAATTTGCTAATCAGAAGCCACTTCAGGTTCGATACACCTGTGTGATGCGTGGGCTTGCCGTAGTAACCTTTGTGAACTGGAAAGCGCATCATGGACCCGGTATTAGTAATCCTTTTGAACGTGCCGGTAAATAAAACGTATCTGTTCCTATCCACTTTCTGATAGTAGCCGGAATACTGTAGATCTTCCGGAGAGCTGCTTCCTCTACAAAGAAGCCGACAGAATCTGAACTGCCGTAGATCTCAATAAAACAGAGCTGCACACATAAGCAGATTAAAAAAAGTGTAGGGAGCAATCCCAAACCCGTCATACATAAGACGTTAAAAAGTGTATTTTGCCGATTGTCGAGTCTCCGAATGGAGCTGGCATGAGGCGGCTTAGCTTGAACGAGAAATGTAGAAGTCTATAAAACTAAGAAAATAGTTATGTAGTTTTATAGAAATATAGATTTATACAAAAATAGATGCACGAAAGGAAGTCGGAATGGGGCGTAGAAATAAAGCGTACTTCAAGGATCTGCACCAGCAAGCCTATGACCGGCTTACCGGGATGCAGGCCTTTGGCGAGAGCAAAAAAGAGGCGGTAGCCAATGGCACAGAGAAAGATAAAATATTTGCGTTCAACACCTATAAGAGCTATTGGAAACATACAAAATATTTTATCAAGTACATCAAGGAGAAGCATCCGGAGTGTACCACGCTGAAGAAGGCAAAGAAGTATGCAAATGAATGGCTTCAGACCAGGGTGGATCAGGGGCTTTCAGCGTGGACAGTGCAGCTCGAAGCGAAAGCGTTGGGAAAGCTATATGGGATTTCCCCGGATGACGAGAATTACTTTAAGCCGCCCAAGCGAAACCGTGAAGAGATTAAACGGAGCCGAGGGGATCGGGTGCGAGACAAGCACTTCTCCAAGACTAATAACGATGAACTGATAAAATTTTGCAGAGGAACCGGTCTGCGGCGAAAGGAACTGCAGGAGTTGCGGGGGAAGGATCTGGTGTCCAGGGCGCAAATTGAGGCGGAGATCTCCGAACTGCAGAAGATCCCGGAGGAGCAGCGAGCACCGAGCGTCACAAAGCGCCTTGAAATGCTCCAGGACGCACGTTTGTTCTCAGAGGAGTGGTTTATCCATGTCCGCAACGGAAAGGGCGGACGAGAGCGTTTAAGCCCGATTATAGGCAAAAATGCGGGGCAGATCATTGAACGGATTGCGGACACACCCGCAGAGGAAAAGGTATGGCAGCACATTCATAATTGTGCCGACATCCACGGTTATCGTGCGGAGTATGCCACGGCGATCTACAAGGCTCATGCCAGGGCAATCGAAGAGATTCCCTATGACCGGGTAAACCGTGGCACCGGGCGGCGTTATCAAAGCGAGGTTTATACTTGCCGAAAAGATGAAGCGGGGAAGAAGCTGGACAAGGCTGCTATGCTGATCTGCAGCAAGGCGCTGGGGCATAACCGTATTAGCGTTGTAGCGGATAACTACATTCGGGGCCTGTAAGGAGGTGTGCCGCCGTGAGCGAGTTTGTAAAGAAAACGATAGTGGGTTATAAAGATGTTCCTGGCGGCAGCTCGGACCCAGATTGTACCCACGTGATTCTGACGCTGAACGAGTATAAAAAGATTGTCCGGGAGAGGGACGAGGCAATCCGAACGGTCGGCATTGAACGTCAGAATGCTGACCGTCAAATGAACGAAGAAAAAAAGAATGCTGCATACCAAATCAGGCAAGTGAGAGATCAGGCGGTCAAGGAAATCGCAGAAATGCAGGGAGCATTGGCGCAGGCCCAGAAGGATGCAGCATATCAACGGCACCTAAATGAAAACCTGCTGCGGATCTCTCGGGAAAGAGCTAATGCGGATCGAGGACTAAAACCGAAAAAAGAGCATACCGGATATGTTGTGATGAATATGCAGGAAAAGAAATTGCAGAGAAAGAACAGTCGGGGTTATTACACAATCACATTATGGGAAACGGTGCTGCAGAGTCCCTATTCTGTAGATTTCACTGAAGAACAGGCCAGATATCAGATTCATGAAGATCTAATGCAGCATGAAGATGGAAAAGAGTGGGCGTTAAGCAGAATTGGAATTTGTGAGAAGCCAGATCCGAAGTTCTGTGACCCATTTGAATATAATGAAATAATGGAAAATGAAAATGTTCTTGTTCGGTATCAGCTGCGTGCAAACTATCAGGCACGGCGAGGGGAGAAGACCGGCTTTTGGGACATCATATTGGTGCATCAGAAGCCGATACCACAGGTTCCGAAAGATATGAGGCCATGAGAAAAGCCGCTGTATCAAACAGCGGCTTTTCAAATTCGACAGAGTGTGCTAAAATGCCAATGTTGCCCAACTCCGGCCCAGTAATGGGAAGGAGGTGAATGCTATGCTGGAGTCATTTTGCAATCTCTTAATCGGCATCGGAGCAAGTGTAATTGGCACTTACATTTGTAAATGGCTTGATGACCGAAACAAGGGCAACTAAGCATGAAAGAAAGCCGGGAAGGTGGCACCCTTCCCGGCTTTCGCTATGCTGGAATTTTGCTAATCTCTTAGGCTATGGCTATTATACCACGCCTATCGTAGTTTATGCAAGCGGTGAGTAGAATATTATTTGTAAAAATAGCCTGTCTGAAGGGCTTGAATTTTTTTCTCGGACAGGCTATACTTATAATCAAAAATAGGGAATTAACTCATTGATAATATATGCCCCCCTTTAAGGGTTTCGTACCTAAAAATAAAAACAAAATTTTCTATCAAAAAGGGAGAAAGTCGGAGGGAAAAAGGGGGTGTGCGGAGGGGTGTGGGAATGTGGTAAACCCATTGGGTTTTCCATATTTCCATGCCCCGGAGCGAGGGGGAAAAGGGGAGGTGACTTTCTCCTTGAGCCGCCTTTGGCGGCGCTCTTTGGCTCCCCTTTTCCCCCTGTCCGCCCGTAGGCGTTCCCCGCCGCAGCGGATTTTCTTTTTTGCTTCTTTTTTAGAGATGAGCAAAACAAAGTTTTTCCCCGGTTTGAAGGAAGGATGCCAGGCGCAAAAAGCGGCGGCATGGAGTTCTGGAGCACGAAAAGAAGGCACAGCCGAAAACTGTACCGAAAAGACGCTTCTGTCAAAGAATTAAGCAGATCTTCGCAGCGCCTTTGCTGCCCGGAAAGAGTGACGGGACCTTGAAGTCACAGCGGCGCAGGCAACGGCAAGGGCAGCAATATGAGCCACAGAATTGAGATTGGCTGCGCTGTTCCCATTGCGGACCCAAAGACGATCCTGACCAGAGGCTTTGAAACGGGAGTTATATCGTTCACATTCTGTTCGCAGAGCGTAGACACGCTTAAAGCGCAGGCAGTCGCGATCAATGGAAAGACGATAATCGTCGGGAATGGATTTGTATTTGGTACAACCCCGGTTTTTCTTGCCGTTGTTCCAGTTTTTGTGATTGCAGGGACACTGGCCAGCTTTGGACTGGCGGAAGGGACAGCAGAATTTCTGGCGGAGGCCGCCGTGACCATCGGATGTTTTGCCATCCTTGTGCATGGCAAGGCCGGCGTCGCAGATCGGATTGCCGACAGGTAGCTTAGCCGGGTCCTTGGTATTCCGCTTGTTGAGCGGGATGACCACATCTCCCTTGTAGAGTTTCTTCACTGTGTTGTAAACGTGCTTTTCATCATAAGCCTTGTCACCGATGAAGGTGCATTCATCCAAAGGAAGAAATGCGGCGGCCCCGGCCAAGATATCCTCTGTCACGGAAGCTTCGTGAACATTGGCAGGGGTGGTTAATTCATAGAGCGGCAGGCCGGAAATGCAGTCTACCAGGATATGGTTCTTATAACCCCAGTAATATTCGAATTTCTTTTCGTTGTGCTGGTTGGAGGCGGTATGAACGCCGAGGGCACAGTCCGGATCCGCTTTGGGGTGGTTGTCCTTGCTGAACTTGTTTTTTCCAAAAGACTTGGGATTGTTCTGTGACGTGTTTGCCAGAACGGGCGTGGAGTCCAACCCGATGAAGGAGGCGTCTACCACGCCAAGCTTGTAAAGTATCTGGACCAGGGAAGCCTGGATTTCTTTCAAGACGCCATTGTCCAGATTCTTGATAAAACGTTCAAGCGTCCAGTAGGACGGCAGCGGCTTTGTGATATCGAGCCCGCAGTAATACGCGATCAGCAGATTATTCTCCAGATAATCCAGAAGATCGGTAATGTAGACAAAGCCCTCGCATTTCATGACAATGAATGCGCAGAGCAAGGCTTCCTTCGGGAAACCGGTACGACCTGTTTTTGCGCGGGGCAGTTCAAAGTCAAGCGCGCTGAACAGCTTGTCGTAGAACGATGCGGCACCTTGGGTGGTAAATAAGGTGACATCGTGAATAATTTCCTGTCGATAGATGGCAGCCAGCCCCTTTCTGTGGTTGGATTTTATGGCAACTCAATCATACCGCAAAGGGGCGCCGCTTTCTATATTTATGAGTGATTCTTTGCTCTTGCCATAGCCGGAATCCCTTGATTTTTCAGGGGTTTCTGTGTTTTGCTCGTGGCTATTCTTTTTTCTTTTGGAGGTGCTTATATGAAACAACCGAGGAAACGGGGAATAAAACCGGAAAACAGTAAAACGGTTAATCAATGGGGGCTGCGGGGGCGGATTCCGGTTGATCCGTTGAAGCCGCAGTATATTTGGGATAATTACTATGATGTGCCGCAGACGATTTACTATCTTGAAGAAAACACCAGAGAAATGACCGAAGAGGAAAAGGCTGATTTTAGGGCAGATCGGAAAGTTTTTAGCCAGAGGTATGTAAAGCTGATTGCGGATGAACGGGAGCGGTTGAGAAAGAAAGCGAGGGAGACTGAATGACGGATCAGCAGACCGCTCTGGAACGGCAGCGGGCGCTTTACCGAGAGAAGAACGCCCATTTGGATCAGTTTTTAGAGCCGGTGGAGCCGTATGAGTTTTATCGGGAGATCTTCCCGAAAGGTTCTTTTGAACGAAAAGGTCATTATGAAGATGCCAAAGGCAACGCTATTGCACTGACAGTACCGAAGAAACAGGATAGCCAGGAAAATGGTGTTGCGCTGGAGATTGAGGGAGACGGTAAGACAAGAAGGCATTTGATTACCGATGAGCTGGAGGAATTGGGTGAGATCCAGAACACAGATTTTACGATCATGTCTCCTATTTCGTATTTTGGCAGGCAGCGGAGTGGTAAGAATGCCCGCTATCTCTATGCTTTGGTTTTCGATCTGGACGGTGTTTATATGCCGCAGCTCCGGGACACGCTGCACCAGATGAATAAGGATATTATTCCCAAGGCAACCTTTATAGTAAACAGCGGAACAGGTTTGCATCTGTATTATGTGCTGACGGAGCCGGTCCCTATGTATCCGCACAATCAGAAGATTTTGAAAGAACTGAAATACTCTCTTACCCGGCAGATATGGAACAGGTTTACCTCGTCTATTAAGGAGCCGCAAATGCAGGGCGTTTTGCAGGGATTTCGTGTAGTTGGTTCCGGTTCCAAGTTAGGACGGGACTATCCTGTGGTGGCGTATCGTTTTGGTGGTGCGGTAGAGCTGGAGAAGCTACTGGACTATATTCCTGCCAGCAATGGTGAACGGCAGCACCTGCAGGCGCTTATGAAAAAGAGCCGGTTATCTTTGGCTGAGGCCAAAGAGAAGTATCCAGACTGGTATGAGCGCAGGATTGTGAAGAAGGAGCGTAGAGGACGCTGGACGGTAAAGCGAGACCTTTATGATTGGTGGCTAAGACGGATTGCTGACGAGATTAAAGTAGGACATCGTTTTTATGGCATTATGACGCTGGCAATCTATGCGAAGAAATGTGATATAGACGAGGACGAACTTCGGGAGGATGCTTTTGGACTACTCCAGCGATACGATGATATGAGTGTGGAGGACATCAACCGTTTTACGAAAGATGATATTGTGTGCGCTCTGGAAATGTTCAATGAAGATTATGTGACCTTTCCCAGAGATGATATTGCAAAAATTTCTGGAATGTCTATGCCGGTTAATAAGAGAAATTGGAGAAAACAAAGAGATCATGTTCATGTCATGAATACTATGAAAACATTGAAGAAACAGTTGGGAGAATCTGTAAAGGAAGGGAGACCAAAAGGAAGCGGGACTGCAGAGAAGAAAGTGTACGAATGGCGGCAACAGCATCCAGAAGGACGGAAAGCAGATTGCCATAGAGATACCGGACTTGATCCTAAGACGATACGCAAGTGGTGGGATGATATTTACATCACAAGAGAAAGAAAAGACTTGAATTGAATTGATAAATAAGGTACAATAAAAAGGACAAGAAACGGTACATAATATAGACTGGAGGTGTCTTTTATGATTGCTATTAACTTTACGACTGCCCGTGGTCGCTTGAAGGATTTCTGCGACAGAGTGACGGACAGGGGAGAAACGGTAATTGTAACCAGAAAAGCCGAAAAAAATGTGGTGATCATCAGCGAGGAACGGTTTAATGAGCTGGAGAAGGCAGAGCGGAATGCTGCCTATCTTGGAAAGCTGGAAAGAGGTCTGGAGCAGGTGCGCGCCGGCTTTGGGATTGTGAAAACGATGGAGGAGCTGGAGGCGATGGCGGGCGATGGCACATAGCATTACCTTTTCGCCTGACGCCTGGGCAGATTACCTGTACTGGCAGTCAGAGGATAAGAAAACGTTGAAGCGGATCAATAAGCTGCTCCAGGAGCTGCAGCGTGATGGAGCAGTGCAGGGCATAGGAAAAGCGGAGTTACTGCGGAAGATCAAAGGCATGAGTAAACGTATTGATGATACGAACCGACTTGTTTATACCGTTGAAAATGACAGCATCGTCGTTTTGTCCTGCCGGGGACACTATGAGGACTGATTGGAGGGAGAACTATGTCTCGAAAAGTCTTGCAGATCGGCTACGAGCCGGAGCGTGATCGCCTGACCTGGGATGGCTGGGATATTCATTGTGGCCAGGGTATGGATGTGTTGCTCCCAGATCGGCTCGATGGAGGCACATGGCGGGCTGTATCCTTCGAGTACAATGATGAGGGATGGTATATGCCTGGGCATCCTGATGTGTCTCCGGTGGGCCTGTGGGCACGTGAAAGACAGGACTAAACTATGAAGATTAGCTATGAGGGACGAGTATAATATCAGAGAACTGAATCCAAGTAAAAATCCGTACAAGAGCAAGGTAAAGGTTACTATTGATGTTGAAGGGAGCACGTTGGATTATTTTAAGTCTATGGCGGCAGCAGATGGAATCCCGTATCAGACCCTTATCAATCTCTATTTGAGGGATTGTGCGGACAATCGCAGAAAAATTCAAATGTCGTGGCAGTAATGAAAAAACGGAAGAACGTTGTGTTCTTCCGTTTTTTATATTGCTATACATCTATAAATGTAGTAAACTATAAATATAGTTATCTACAAAAATATAAAACTATAAAAGTAGGAGCGTGAGTACATGATTATTGCAGTAGCAAATCAAAAGGGCGGTGTCGGCAAAACAACCACGTCTCAGGCATTGGCTGCGGGACTGGCAGCGAAGGGGTACAGGGTTCTGGGAATTGACCTCGATCCGCAGGGAAATTTCTCTACGGCCTGCGGAGCAGAGAACTATAATGTCCAGACGATATATGAAGTCATGAAGCGGGCGGCCAGCATCCAGGATGCCATTCAGCATACAAAGGGCGGCTATGACGTTGTACCGGCCAATATTATGCTGGCCGGAGCCGAGCAGGAACTCTCCCAGACCGGCAAGGAACACCGGCTGAAGGAGGCCGTGGGGCCGGTGGCTGGTGACTATGATTTTATCGTGATTGACACACCGCCTTCCCTGGGTGTGCTGACGGTGAACGCTTTCACCTGTGCCACCGATATTCTGATTCCGACAACGGCGGGAATTTTTGCGACCGCCGGGATCTCCCAGCTCAACGAGACCGTCACCAGCGTTCAGAAGTATTGCAATCCGGCTGTAAAAGTGAGAGGAATTTTGTTTACAAGATTTAATCCGCGGGCGAATATCAGCCGGCAGATGAAGGAACTGGCGGAGCAGCTTGGCGAATACATTTCCGCACCGATCTACAAAACATACATTCGATCTGCTGTAGTGGTAGAGGAGGCCCAGGCGAACAGCCAGGATATTTTTGACTATGCCAACAAGTCTACGGTGGCAGAAGACTATAAAGCATTTATTGAAGAATTTTTGAAAGAGGTAAATGAATAATGGCAGAGAAAGCAAAGTTTGATCGAGAGGCTGCGTTTAAATCTATCATCGGAGCAGGACGCCAGAGCGAGAATGCTGTTGCTGCTGAAGAAAAAAATGGAAAGAAAAATAGTGACCGGGTGCAGCGGGCCTATTATCTGGATCGGGATATTGATAAAGCGCTGCGTAGGATGGCGCTGGAGGAAGGAAAGAATCTGACTGAGTCTATTAATGATGCTTTGCGTAAAGGACTTGTGGAGTATCTTTGATAGAAATTGTGTGAAAAAATGCGGAAGGCAAGCAATATTTGCCTAAATGTAAACCGTGTGCGGTTTACATTTGATGGGCATTTGTTTAATTTAGAGGTAAAAGAGTGGAACTGTCTCAAAAGCTAAAAGAATTAAGGAAGAAGCAGGGACTAACACAGTTAGAACTGGCCGAAAGGCTGTTTGTGTCCAGGCAGGCCATATCTGGATGGGAAGCAGGAACGTCGAGGCCATCGACAGAGAACCTGCAGAGCCTGAGCCGGTTATTTAATATCCCGCTGGAAACGCTGCTGGATGACACGGCAGAGGCGGAGCCTGCGGCGGCGCCAGAGAAGCTTCCGGCAGAGGAGCAGGCAAAAGAAGAGGGCAAGGGACAGGGACTGGGAAAGGATAGAAGATACAAGGCCATAGTCATGGTGATTGTGCTCTTGGCAATCTTGCTCACCACAGCGGTATTGGCACACAGGAGAACGGCCCAAGAAAAAACGGGTGTCATGACTTTTAGCGAAATGGAATGCGAAGACATTGATCTTGCTGGGGCCAAATCTGTGCCGATAGAGGGCTTTGGCAAAGGGAGGTGAAAGAAATGCGCAGACTTTTGTGTATGGTACTGACCGGAGCGGTGATGATTGGATGCCTGTGTACCGGCACCGGCGCTGTTGACGAATCAAATGTCGTTTCATATTCCTTTGAAACGACGGGAACGGCCATCACACGGGCAACAGGAAACTTAGACTGGACTATAGAGGCAAATGGCACGGTGGTAGCGGATACAAGTTTCACAATGTCGGCTGGTGAAACGGTATGGATTCGCGCGAACTATTCTCCGGAAAATGCCAGCTTGGACTTCGGATTAGTTGACTCAAATGAGAAGTTTCACTATATCAATGTGACAACAGGCAGCATTGACAAGACGATTGAGATTCCGGAAAACGGGGATTATACGCTGGCGATTAGGAACAATTCGAGCAAATCGGTTAAGGTGACTGGAGTTGTGAGATACTGAGGGGAGGCAAGGGAGCGGCAAAATTAACTGGTAACACGTACTATTTCAAGAGACCTGAAAGGAGTAAAAACATGAAAAAGCGGGTTTTAAGTTTGATGTTAGCCACCGTGATGTGCATGGCACTTGCTGTAACAGCAAACGCTGTTGAATATGATTCCTCCATCTCGAGATATTACGGGACTGGAAACTGCTCATATACGGCGTATTCTGCCTTGTATGCTGATGGTGGTAGCCGGTATCGGGCAGCTACTTGGGTTGAGACCATGAACGGCGGGAATGTAGCTGCTGGAAACATGGGAGCAAATGGGCGTCTTTACAGTGCTTCTGGAACCCTTTTGAAGGACACTGGTATGATGTATAATACTTCAAGCTACTATTTCCAGGTGGCATCCATAAGCACCGCCAAGTCTTCTCCGTCTGGAGCATATAGTTGGGGAGAAGTTGATCTTTATAACGGAGATCATTTCGTTTCGGATACGCTGAATAAGACAGAAATCGTCGGAGCGGCCAGAGCCCTTGCGTATCAACTCGATGATGGGAACTATCCCGTAAGCGATAAAGGCAAGACGTATGGATCTGCGCTTCTTTCTGAAATCGTTGGGCATGAGCCAGATCTAATTTCGGCGGTTGGCACTGATGGTCAGGCAGGCTATGTAAAATATGAAGATGTAAAAAAGCCGGAGATCAAGAATCCGAGTGAGGCAGTGTCCTATATGCAGGATCGGCTGGAGACATATACGGTGCCGCTGTATGATCTTCAGGAAGAGGTTATTGGCGAGTTCGAAATTGGGTGCGCGATGGATGTAACCGGATATAGCTTGGAAGAAGCCAAAGAAATGGTGAATCTTGGTGAAAGAGCAGGATCCGTGTTGTCTGTTGAGCAGACGTCGCTTATTAACGGAAATTTCCCTAAGAATGTTCGTGGCGAAACTTATGGAACTGCTTTGATGGCAGAGGTAGTAGGGGAAATGCCGGATTTACAGGCTGCGATTGGGACGAATGACCAGGAGGGATATGTCCGAACCAGTGATTTGAGTCACCCAAAATTTGAAACACCGCAGGACGCTCTTGAATGGCAGAAAACTCAGCCCGATTCCTATTACATCCCCTTATATGATTTTCAGGGAAATGAGATTGGTTCTTTCCTTAGAGAGCGTAATAATTTGACGATTGCAGAAATGGAAGCGATGAAAGGTTAATCTAAGGATCAATATTCGTAGAGAAGGAGAAGCCGAGATAGCTATATAGTTATCTCGGCTTCTTTTTTCACTAACGGTTTACCCGTTTGTGCCCTTTAGGAGCGTGAACGGGTAAACCGTTATACGGTTAGTTTTGTGGTTATGTTGACAACCTCCGCAACGTATGGTAAGATGTTCTTGGATAGGAAAGGCTGCGGTAGACGCTGGATCGATGCCTTGAAAGAAAGGGGGTATGGATGGCGGCTGCGAGTGGTGTGTGATTGGCAGCAGAAGTGAAGAACGAAGCTCGTCTGGGCGAGGGTAAATAGTAATTAGGCCCAGAGCGTCTTGGCTGGC
>ERZ1027236.608-NODE-608-length-11152-cov-4.212670_pt1 | contig 11152 bp, 8 predicted proteins | sample MGYA00519265_ERZ1027236 | MGnify/ENA primary metagenome ERZ1027236 (study PRJEB26926, sample SAMN06164642) | human gut metagenome | biome: ENVO:00009003; feature: ENVO:2100002; material: ENVO:00002003 | host: Homo sapiens | place: USA | collected 2012 ... | reverse complement strand
TTCGTCGGCAGCGTCAGATGTGTATAAGAGACAGGGTAAATTATCTTGAAAGCATTGTGAAAAAATCCAAGAATTCGCCGGAGGTAAAGGACAAAATCCAGCTTTCGGTGGACAGTCATCTGCTGACTTTATCAACCTGTGTGAGCAGACAGGCAGACAAGCGGTTTGTGGTTCAGGCAATTTTATTAAATGAGGAACAGCTATGAAACAGTGCAAAGTAGGTATGGATCAGGAAAATATCATATCGACCTTTGCAAGTACGCAGTTTTACGGAGATCCGGATGCCTATATCCGGGAGTTTCTTCAAAATGCCATTGATGCATGCAATACCAGGGCGGCGCTGGAATGGAGCTGGGGAACAGAGTTTCTGGAGATGGAGGAGGCAAGAGCCTTAAATTCCATGCGAAATCCGTATTCTCCTCAAATTTCCATTCAGTATAATTCCGAAACGCAGCGTCTGGTGTTTGAGGATAACGGAATCGGAATCAATGCCAGGGATATTGAGCAGTATGTCGCCAAAATCGGAGTGAGTTTTTATCAGAGCGAGGATTTTTCCGCACAGCAGCTTCACTATGAACCGGTGGCGCAGTTTGGAGTCGGTATGCTTTCCGGTTTTATGGTTGCACGGGCACTGTTGATTGAGTCGAGAAAGGACAAATCGGTAAATACCGCGTGGAATGTTACGGATCGCCAGACGTTAGAACCGGTTACCGCAAAATGGATAGAAGGGGCGGAAACAATGGAATATATCAATTCCAACCGCGAACAGTCCGGAACCAGAATTACGCTGGTGTTACGGCCGAAATATGCGAAGAATCTGTCCCTTCAGAGGCTGGTGCACGCAGTACAGCACTATATGCTGTATCAGCCATTTCCCATTCAGATTTCCTTTGATGAAAAAAGCGTGACGCTGCGGGAACAGAATCATATCATGGACAATCCGTTCGCGGATATTCTTGGAATCATATCGATTCGTATCATGGATGAACTGATGGAGGGGTGTATCTGGATTTATAATTCCAAACATCAGGGACTGATCGGGACATCCTGCCTGTATCAGCAGGGGTTTCTTGTGACCGATGAAAAGAAAGATCTGGGGTTAAAACCGGAGTGGCTCAGGCATATGACGTATCATCTGCATTTACGGAAAAAATTCCTGACGCTGAGACTGGCGAGGGATGATGTGGCACATGATGAACATCTGATGGAGCTGCGCAGACTGATCGGAAGACGGATTGTAGAACATTTTGCATCCAATCCGCTGGGGCTGAACCAGTATATTGCCAGCGGACAGCAGCCGGTTTTAACAGAATATGAAGAAGAAATGCAGCTTCTTGGCAAATCGGTGACGGTGGAAGTTTATTTAAAGGGAAGGGAGATTGAACTTCCGGTTGCAACGATTATTCAGGGGTATACCGGAAAAAGCATAAGGATTGCATTTATCAGCAAGGGGCTGTTTACATATTACAGGCAGAACCATATTATGGATTTCCGGCGTTTCCTGACGGAATACCAGCTGATTGTATTCGAAAAGAACCGGGATCTGTTCTGCCAGCTTCTGGCGCCTTATCAGGGTAGCATGCACTATGTGATAAGCAGTGAATGTCCGGGTGTTATATATGAAGAAATGGATGCAGATTTCCATATGATAAAAAGTGTGGTACCATATCGTTATCAGTATCATCTGCGGCCGGAAACGTTTCCGGATAACGAGATTTTCTGTATGGTGACGAATACGGCAAACGGAACGCTGGAACTGCGTGTCAATCCAAAGCACCGACTCTTAAGGATTCTTGAGCCTGTGATGTATCACCCGAAAGTTCACCGGATGATGGAGGTCATCTATGAGAATATCAAGCAGCGGGTTATCAATACGCAGCATCGTTGGAATAAGATTGTTGATTTCGGCGGTTCGTTCGTAGATGACTGGAAAAATCAGGAGAATGTGCCGACAGTGAGCTGTATCTGGTGCCTGGAAGGCGATTTTGATGTATCTGTGAATGAATTTATTGCGCAGACCCTGACACAGAAAGAACGTGTCGATCTGGGACTTGTGGGACTGGTTTTCCGCAGGCAAGATTTTATTAACTGGTGGTTTGCACCAAGAGAGTAGGGTGATTATGGAAGAAAAAAAAGAAATGTCAACAGAAGAAATAAAGATGGATAATGATCCAAAGGGTGAGGGAAAGGAGAAAGCCACTTCGCCTCTGCGCGAAGTGCTCAGCTGGGTAGTCACTCTGCTGGCAGCCTTCGCGCTGGCGATGGTTTTGAAGAATTACGTGATCATCAATGCAACAGTCCCGACCGGATCGATGGAGCATACCATTGAACCGGGCGATGACCTGTTCGGGTTGCGGCTGGCGTATCAGTTTTCAGAACCGAAGAGAGGAGATATCGTGATTTTCCGGTTCCCGGATGACGAAACGCAAAAATACGTCAAGCGTGTGATTGGTCTGCCGGGAGAAAAGGTTACCATTGAGGATGCGAAAATCTATATCAATGACTCTGAGACTCCTTTGAAGGAGGATTACCTGAAAGAGACATGGACAGAGGCAACCGGACCGTTTGAGTTTGAGGTTCCCAAAGACAGTTATCTGGTGCTTGGAGACAACCGGAATGATTCCTATGATGCCAGATATTGGGATCATACCTATGTCAGCAAAGATAAAATTATCGGAAAAGCTTATTTCATATACTACCCATTCCAAAGACTGGGCAGTCTATATAAATAAATCATTAAATAATTAACAAGGAGGCTATCATTATGCCAGAAAATTCAAGTTGCAGCGGAGCATCATCCTGTTCCAAAGAAAGCTGTGAGGGATGTTCCCATAATTCTCAGAATCCGCAGAGTATGCTCGAAGCGATGAATGCATATTCCAATATCAAACATGTGATTGGAGTGGTCAGCGGAAAGGGTGGTGTCGGTAAATCATTTGTCACTTCTTCCCTGGCGGTACAGATGGCAAAAGCAGGATATAAAGTGGGAATTCTGGATGCCGATATTACCGGACCGTCCATTCCAAAGATGTTTGGAGCACACGGTCAGCTGGTCGGTGACGAAAAAGGAATGTATCCGTATGAGACAAAAGAAGGAATCAAAATCGTTTCCATCAATCTTCTGATGGAAGATGAAGAGGCACCGGTTGTCTGGAGAGGACCTGTGATTGCAGGGGCTGTGAAACAGTTCTGGAATGAGGCTGTCTGGGGCGATGTGGACTATCTGTTTGTGGACATGCCACCGGGAACCGGTGATGTACCGCTTACCGTGTTCCAGTCCCTTCCGGTGGACGGTATCGTTATTGTTACATCTCCACAGGAACTGGTACAGATGATCGTAAAGAAAGCTTTCCATATGGCAAATATGATGCATATACCGGTACTTGGACTGGTGGAAAATTTCAGTTATCTGAAATGCCCGGACTGTGGAAAGAAGATCGCACTGTTTGGAGAAAGCAACATTGACGAAGTTGCCGCAAAAGAAGGAACCAGAGTTCTTGGCAAACTGCCATTGGATCCGGCATATGCGAAAGCTGCGGATGCCGGTGCATTCTATGAGATGGAAAATCCGTATCTGGATGCCGCTGTGGATGCGTTAAAGACAATTTAAGACAAGAAAAAACCTGTCAGTGATTTTTTTCACTGGCAGGTCTTTTTTGCTTATTTCTGGCTTTCTGAAACTGTAGATTCGGTATTGCTGTCCGACTCTGTTCCCGTAACGGTTTCTTCCACAGCAGGATCTTTGTATGTGTACATGTTGGATTCACGGAAAATCGTACTGTTGGAACCCATCTGGCACACCTTAATGGTATCGCCGTCTTTGACACTGTCTTTTGGGATAATCAGACAACCGGAATTGCTGAAGGTTGTATTGACTTTCTCGTCATTTACAAATACCTTACTCCACTTGGTGAAGTTGTTTCCATAGACAAACACTTCCGATCCGCCGATGGAATCCGACGTCTCCGATACAGTTACATCGTCAATTCCCATTACAATGTCGGTTGCAGGATATTTGTCTTTGCCATCATAGCAGTAACGGTTTCCGTAAAGAATGTCATACTGCAGATTATCCAGTCCGTCCAGATATGCAGTGTGGTCTGCGTTGTTCATCTGGGTCTGATGGTAATTTAAGATGGTTCCCTCATGAATACCTGTGGAATCCGTAATGCTTGCCATCAGCTGGTATGCATACAGATCTGCATCCTGCTTCTTTAATCCCATGTTATTCCATGTGACATATTTTGTCTTGTAGATATCACCGGATTTCATATCGGAGTCTTCCAGACCCATGGTTGGAAGATGATCACCGAACGCTACCACGATGGTATCTTCATCTCTCTTGGAGAGCTCTGTAATCAGATCATTCAGGAATGTATCTACTTCATTTAACTGGTTGATGTAATAAGTCCACTGGTTTTTCTTTTCTTCATCATCCACACCGCTGACGGTATATACCGGACTTGCGATAACCGGAGTCTTTGGATAATCACCATGTGTACCTACGGTAATGGTGTAGGTAAAGTCCGGCTGATCCGGAGTGGAATCTAAGGTTTTGATTGTTTCAGGAACAAGAATATCATCGGTAGCCCAGCTTCCGTTTGGCGTATAACTCTGAATGTTCATCAGTTCCTTGCTGGTGAAAGTATCAAATCCCATCATGGAAAAGGCATTGACACGGCTGTAAAAGTTACCGCCATTGTTATGTACGGCATGGGTTCCATATCCGATGGAAGCCAGATCAGCAGCAGTGCTCTCGCAGTCTGTCTTTTTCAGGATTGTTTTATACGGATACTCGCCAGTTCCGAAGTACTGCATACTCATACCGGAGAGAACTTCAAACTCAGTGTTTGCGGTTCCTGCGCCAACAACCGGAACTGTCAGGTAACCACTCGTGTAGTTCTTCTCGAGATTGTGGAAGGTAGGAATCGGATCCTGATTATAATTCAGAAACTTGATCTCATCCGGATCACAGAATGATTCAAGAAGAATACAGATAATATTTGGTGCATTCTTTTTGGTGACAGTTGTTTCTTTTTTTGTGTCATTTACATTTTTTTCAATCGAAGCAATTTTCTGCTCGGAGTAGTCATCCGGCTTGCTCATTCCACGGTCTACCACACTCGAAGAGAATCCATAGATAAAACCGTAGTTTTCATATCCCTGTGCAATGTTGGAGAAGTAACTTGCAACAACATTGGCATTCTGTGCAGCAGAGGTTGTAACAGGAAGACCGACAAACAGTACCGATACAATGGCACCTACTACAACAATTTTATGGGTCTTGCCCTGATAGCGCGGTCCTTTAATGAAGAGCGCAACACAAAACAGAAGGAACAGACAAAGCCCGATGACTACGATAGTGGCCTCTTCTGCCGTAAAATAGTTGGTATTGTTCATGGCAAACAGATCATTGATACATTTAAGGTCTGTAAAGCCAAATGGTGTTACACGGTTTGAAAGGATGCATCCGTTAATGATTCCAAGGAGCACCCAGAAACCGCTGATAATGATCCGCCAGAATGCACGTCTGCGGAACAGATAAACAAAGCTTAAGGATGCAAATACAATAAAGGCATTATAAAAAAATGCACCGGTATGCATCCCAACGAAGGAACCTGCCGAGAGAAAACTCCTTCGGGAAAGAACCTCCACAATAAATACGATCCCACAGGATATCAACATGTGGAACAGCAGGGAATATTTATTCAGAAATGAGATCCGACGCAGGTAAGCTTCGGAATGTTGTTTTTCAACGCTGGTGAATAGTTTTTCTTTGATAATACTAAAAAATTTCTTCATCTTTACCTCTCCTTTACTCGAACTATAGATTACTAAAAAAGGATAGTAAAGACAAGAGGTAAAATTTATAAAAAAACCCCGTTAAAAACGAGGTTTTTTTGCAATATGAATAAATTGTGAACAAACGGTGTTCTTATCGGTTGGAACGTCTCCAGATGTGCATCTGGTCTGCTTCTTTGATCAGCTCATCGCGGAAGTCCGGATGTGCAATGGAAATCAGAGCCTCTGCCTTCTGCCAGGTAGATAATCCCTTTACATTGACCATGCCATATTCGGTAACGACATAGTGGGTATTTGCACGGGTGTCTGTGACAATGGAACCTTCTGCCAGGGTCGGGCGGATGCGGGAATGCATAACACCTTTCTTATCCGTGAATGTGGAAGAACAGCAGATAAAGCTCTTTCCACCTTTGGACATATAAGCACCGAGAACGAAGTCAAGCTGTCCGCCGGCACCACTGATGTGTTTGGTTCCGGAAGACTCGGCACTGATCTGTCCGAACAGGTCGATATCTACACAGTTGTTGATGGAGATGAAGTTGTCCAGTGCTGCGATGGAGCGGATATCGTTGGTGTAACTGACAGGTGCGCTCATCAGTTCTGGATTTTCATCCAGATAATCATACATCTTCTTGGTTCCGGCACCGAAACCATATACCTGACGGTAGCGGTCAATGTTTTTGCAGGCACCGGTAATCTTTCCGGCTTTGGCAATGTCTACGAATGCATCTACATACATTTCTGTGTGAACACCAAGATCCTTTAAGTCGGACTGTGCGATCAGGGAACCGACTGCGTTTGGCATACCACCGATACCAAGCTGCAAGCAGGCACCGTTTGGAATCTGGTCTACGATCAGCTGTGCAACTTTCTGGTCTACTTCGGTAGCAGGACCGCCGGCACCGAGTTCTCCGATTGGAGGGTTGGAGCCTTCTACGATTGCATTGACTTTGGAAATATGTATACCGTTTTCTGTTCCGCCAAGGCAGCGCGGCATATTTTCGTTGACTTCTACGATGATATGTCTGGCTGTCTCACACATCGCACCAAGATGGGAAGCACTTGGCCCGAAGTTGAAGTATCCATGCTTGTCCATTGGAGCAACCTGGAACATTGCCACATCATCCGGACAATCCAGCTCACGGTAATAACGAGGAAGCTCGGAATAACGGATCGGGCTGTAGAATGCACAGCCACGTGCGATCATATGACGTTCGATTCCGGACATATGCCAGGAATTCCATGTAAAATGCTCGCCGGCGTCTTCGCGCTCAAATACGGCAAGCGGTTTTAAGAGGATTCCGCCACGCAGGTTGATATCCTTCAGTTCATCGGTACGCTTGGCAAGTGCTTTGTCCAGTGCATCTACGGTGTTGGTACACCAGCCATAGTCTACCCAGTCACCGGATTTGATTACTTTTACGGCTTCGTCTGCTGAAACGAGCTTCTGTCTGTATTCTTCTGAAAAATCCATTCGTATAAGACCTCCTTGTATGTCTTAGCGTGAAGTTGTGAACAGAAATGCAACAACTTCGTTAATTTATTAACAACATTATAACATTTATGGATTTCAAAAACAATGGGGAGTGCTGGAAAACGTAATTATTCTGTGGTACACTTTAAGGGAAAAAGTCCTGAGGTAGACAGGGAGAGGGCATATAGAAGATATTTGAGAGAAAAAATTCTAAGATAGACAGGGCAGGGATATATGGAAGATTTTTAAGTTGAAAAGTCCCGAAGAAGAGTCAGAGTGGGATATATAGAAAAAGTTTCCACTGATATGTCCCGGAAAGCGTTAAAAATGGGATATAGAAGTGTAGATATTATGTATATGTCCCGAACGAAAATAAAAGTGGGACATAAAAGAAGAAATATTGTGCATATGTCCCAAACGAAAACGAAGCTGGGACAGCGAAAAGAAGATATTGTGTATATGTCCTCAAATGTTCGACATCGCACATGGTATCTCTATGAAGAAAATATTTACAGGAAGGAAAAGAAGATGGAGAATCATACAATTGTTACTTTAAAAAAGGGAGAAGGCCGCACGATCAAGGCGGGTGGCGCATGGATTTTTGATAATGAGATTGATACGATTGTGGGGACATTTACCAATGGAGATGTGGTGACGGTACATGATTTTGACGGATATCCGATGGGAAAGGGATTTATCAATCAGAATTCGAAGATCCGTATCCGCATGCTGACCCGTCATGCGGATCAGGAGATTAACGAGAATTTTCTTCGTATGCGTGTAAAGAATGCCTGGGAATACCGGAAGACAACGGTGGATACATCTTCCTGTCGTGTGATTTTCGGGGAAGCGGATTTTTTGCCGGGACTGGTGGTTGACAAGTATGAGGATGTGCTGGTGGTGGAATGTCTGGCACTCGGTATGGAGCAGTTCAAGGAAACAATCGTTTCATTATTAAAAGGGGTACTGAAAGAGGACGGTATTTCTATCCGTGGAGTCTATGAGAGAAGTGACGCCAATGAGCGCAGGAAAGAAGGACTTCCGAAGTTGAAAGGATTTATTGGGGAAACATTTGATACAGAGGTGGAGATCACGGAAAATGGCGTGCACTATCTGGTCGATGTGGTAAATGGTCAGAAGACGGGCTTTTTCCTGGACCAGAAGTATAACCGGCTGGCAATGCAGCGGATCTGTAAAGGAAAGAGAGTTTTGGACTGTTTTACACATATGGGAACGTTTGCACTGAATGCAGGAATCGCAGGTGCTTCCGATGTGACTGGACTTGATATTTCGGAATATGCGGTGCAGCAGGCAAATGCCAATGCCGTGCGTAATCATCTGGAAGATACGGTACATTTTCGCTGTGCAAATGTACTGGACGAGCTTCCGAAACTGGCAGAAGCCGGAGAAAAGTATGATGTAGTCATTCTCGACCCGCCGGCATTTACGAAATCCCGTGAGGCCACGAAGAATGCCATCAAAGGTTATAGGGAGATCAATATGAAAGGGTTAAAGCTGGTAAAAGACGGTGGATACCTGGCAACCTGTTCCTGTTCCCATTTTATGACACAGGAACTGCTGGCAAAGACGGTGAAGGAAGCTGCAAAGGCGGCACATAAACGGCTGCGTCAGGTGGAATTCCGTACGCAGGCGCCGGATCATCCGATTTTGTGGGCAAATTCTGCGAATGTGCCGGAGAGCTATTATCTTAAATTTTTTATCTTCCAGGTTGTTGATGAGAAATAATCCGAAGAATGCTTATTTATAGGGGTTCCGGAACAATTCTCTGATATGAAATAAAAGACTGACACACCTTTTGACACACTTTTATAGAAAAATATCTCGAAATAAGCAAATCCTCTTAGTTCATTTGCGCCCTTGTTGGATTGTACTACACGATTTTCAAGGGAAAACGAAAATAGCCGCCATTACTGCGAATAATGACGGCTGTTGATAAAACAGTTATTTAATATATTCGGGTAAGCCGCTTCTCTGGCTTTCCCTTTTTCTACGCATAATATAACATATCTTAAAGGGAAAAACTGGAACAAATGAACAGTTTTTCAGATCAGTGATGACTTATTTCGGTTATAATAAAAGGAGAAAGCTCTCGATTGACTAACCGGGTATAAACTCCATATAATAGTGGTAACCGAATGGAGAAGCTATAGAAGGAGGGAGCATTATGCAGGCATTATCAAAAGCAGAAGTTGGTGGAAATTATACCATTCAGTGGTTATTCGGATTACCGGAAGTTGTAGAATTCCTGCACCGCCATCATGTAGAAGAAGGTGGCAGCGTCCAGGTGATTCAGAAATTATCTAATGGACTGATCATCGGTGCCAATGGAGAACGGTTCGCCATGGGAAATGAGATTGCAGATCGTATTCAGGTATAAGTACACCCGGCTATAGAAAACAGACACCCCGGTATCCGTTATAAAAACGGCTGCCGGGGTGTTTTGGGTAAAAAAATGAAAAGGGCAGTATACTTGCATTTTAGAGAGCATTATGGCATAGTTGAGAAAGAAAATCGAAAGCGAAGGATGAAAAGAGGAAAAATGAAGTTTCGAAAAGCTAAGCAGGACGATAAGGAAGAAATTCTTGCGCTGTATCAGTCGCTGATCGGTACTCCATACTGCGCATGGGGCAATGGGTATCCAGGAGAACAGGAATTTGATTATGATATGAAAAGAAATGCTCTTTTTTGTATGGAAAATGAAGATGGAGAAATCATTGGCACGATTACAGTGGATGAAGATCCGCAGGTGGAAGCACTCACCTGCTGGTCCAAAACACTGCAGCCGTCTGCGGAGCTTTCCAGACTCGGGGTACGCACCGATATGCAGAATCAGGGAATTGCCCGGCAGCTTCTGCAGCATGGCATGGAAGAATTGAAAAAACAGGGGAAAAGGAGTGTACATTTTCTCGTGTGTAAGACAAATAAAAAAGCGCTCCGTTCTTATGAAAAACTGCATTTTGACGTAGTGGGAGAGAGCGATTTATTTGACGAGGACTGGTGGTGCTACGAGAAAGAACTTTAAAAATCAAGTACAGGAAGTTGGAAAATATGCAAATAGGACAGAAAAAAACAACGGGACAGAAGATGAAAAAAGAGAGGAAATCAATGGTTATTAAGAATGTATCATTAGATATCGTATGCGGTATTACCAGCAAACTCCCGGACACCAACAGACCGGAGGTTGCATTTGCAGGAAAATCAAATGTGGGAAAATCATCGCTGATCAACGGGCTGATGAACCGGAAATCTCTTGCCAGAACAAGTGCACAGCCGGGAAAAACACAGACCATTAACTTTTATAATATCAATGAAGCCATGTATCTGGTAGACCTCCCTGGTTACGGATATGCAAAGGTTTCACAGTCTGAGAAGGAAAAATGGGGCAAGATGGTAGAGAAATATCTGAAGAAATCAAGTCAGTTAAAACAGGTCTTTCTTCTTATTGATATAAGACATGACCCATCTGCAAATGATAAGATGATGTATGACTGGATAGTTTCTAATGGATATCATCCTGTCATAGTTGCAACAAAACTTGATAAAATAAAAAGAAGCCAGCATGCCAAACAGATTAAAGCTGTAAGGACAGGGCTGGGTCTTTCTGCTGATGATATTCTTATCCCTGTTTCATCACAGACAAAACAGGGAATCCCTGAATTATGGGACGTTATAGAACAATTTATATAATTACATAAGTTTATTCATTACAAAATCATATATATCCTGGCTGGCGTCACGCCATCTGGCACACATTGCGTCAGCCTGTGATTCGAGAGGAACGGCAACATTTAATTCTATAAGATTAGTGTTGCCTTCTTTTACCTGGCAGTGAACAATAAAATCACCGTTTGTCGA
>ERZ1027236.597-NODE-597-length-11232-cov-13.245773_pt1 | contig 11232 bp, 7 predicted proteins | sample MGYA00519265_ERZ1027236 | MGnify/ENA primary metagenome ERZ1027236 (study PRJEB26926, sample SAMN06164642) | human gut metagenome | biome: ENVO:00009003; feature: ENVO:2100002; material: ENVO:00002003 | host: Homo sapiens | place: USA | collected 2012 ... | reverse complement strand
GTTCGGGACTTTCACCCGATTCCCTTTTCATCCGCTTCTCCGGATAGAGAACGCGAAACAAAACGCCGGCAAAGATAGGAATATATATAATAAGTCTATAAATCTTACAACAGTTTCTTCAAAAAAACATTCATTATTTTATAAGAAGCATAACTTAACCCCTTTCTGCGAGAAGGTAACCGATGAAAGGAAAAACGGGCACATATACAAGAGCATAATGCTCCCATAAAGAACAGAAATCCAGCAGAACTTCTGATATCTCCCATCCCGACCAAAGGTGACACGATACCTCCAAAAGCAAAACCTATTGCCCCTAAAAGAGCCGAAGCTACTCCGGCATTCCTACGTTCACAGTCCATAGCCAAAGTGTTGGAAGCAGTAAAAGCCATTCCTACCATTGAAAGCAAACAAAAGATCAACACTTCATAAACCCAGAAATTACAATTCAGAAAGAATGCAACGGAAAGTAGTACGGAAATAAACAACATCCCATGATTTCCTATATGTAAGGCATGTTCCATGGTAGAACAACGCACAGACAATGCTGAAGATATTACCATTGCAACCGCATTAACCCCGAAGCAAACACTAAACAGCATGGGTGAAAGACCATAATGTTGTTGCATAATAAAAGGAGCGGAAGCAATATTGGTGAACAGAACACCCATTGTAAAACCGTATTGCAAAATGTAACGCACATATTGGCGGTTACGTAATACGGCACCGAAACGGTGATACATATCTACACATCTTATATTTTGCCTTTGTCCAATTGGCAGAGACTCCTTAAAACGTACACTTCCGATAACCAGAAGAACGCCCAATGCAAACAAAAACCAGAAAATGCCATGCCAACCTCCAAAGTCAGCCAATGCCCCACCGCCTATCGGAGCAACTACCGTAGCTATTCCATTGACAGCGCCAATAGTAGCTAACATGCCAGCAAGCTCATGAGCAGAATATTTATCGGCAGCAATAGAACGGGATATCACAACTCCTCCCGCTCCGGCAACTCCCTGCACAAAACGCCACAACACAAACTGTGATATGTCCCGGGAGAAGATACAGCCTACAGTAGAAATCAGAAACAGGACCATAGCTGCCAACAAGGGAGAACGGCGACCGTACTTATCACTTAACGGACCAAAAACCAATTGTCCTATCGCCAGCCCCACCATACTCGTAGTAAGCCCCAACTGTACTTTTGAAGATGTAGTCTGGAAGAAATCCGACATTGCCGGTAAAGTAGGAAGATACATGTCCATAACAAATGGACCAAAAGCACTCAACATCCCCAAAAACACCAATATGAAACCTTTTGAATTTTGTTTACCTGTCATTATCTTTCCCTCTTTTAAAATCGGCGGCAAAATTATCCCATATTTTCCAAACAGCCTATGACTTATCTTGTACAAAACATTTCATTTTCGGAACAATATACAGTATTATCATTGAATATATCTATATTTGTTGCGTAAAACAGAACTTTATTCACATGTACGAACAATTATCTCCAGACACTTCCCATATCAGATATGAAGAAACCGACTTGTCGTATCTGAAACTACGTCCATACCGTTTTAAATGTGGCATATACTTAATCTGCATACAGGGTAAAAGCATTATTTCGACAGGAGTGCAACAATATGCTTTTGATGAACAAACCGAATTAATTTTCCTTACAGGCAGTCTCATCCAGATAATACAGGCCTCTGCCGATTTTAAAGTACGGATACTTCTATTTCCCAAAGACGTTTTCCTAAAAGCAATACTACCGATTGATACCCCCTACTTCAATTACGTACATGAACACCCGCATTATCATCACACGGCAGATGAAAGGAGTCAGAATACGTGGCGGGAAATTGTATTATGGATGGACGTTGCCCAAATGCTTTTCAAGAACAACAACACACTCCTGTTCAGAAAACAACAAGAACTTAATTTCCTTCAAAGCATATTAATGTGGCTTTTCAATACTATTCCGGAAAAACTGGCTGCCAATAAGCAATATAGCAGAAAACAGATGCTCTGCCACCAGTTCATGCAACTGATACGCGAACACAGTACTTGCGAACATCAAGTTCCGTTTTATACGGAACAGCTCTGCATAACTCCTCGTTACCTATACGAAATCACCACTCAATACATGAATGGAAAAACGCCTAAGCAACTGATAGATGAGCAACTGATAGCGGAAGCCAAAGTTCTTTTAAACGAACCGTGCTTATCTGTTACCGAAATTGCCGAACTGCTGAACTTTGCCGACCAATCTTACCTGAGCCGTTTTTTCAAAAAGAACACCGGCATGTCTCCTAAAGAATTCAGGTTACAAAAGCTATTATAACCAGTTTCGTCAAAATAATTTAAAATCGGTTGTTTTAACCGCCATTTTATTAACTTTGTTAGCATAACCAAAACCAAGCTGCCATGAAATACAAATTATTAGTTCTTGACGTAGACGGGACACTTCTCAACGATGCCAAGGAAATCAGTAAACGGACTCTTGCTTCCTTACTTAAAGTGCAGCAAATGGGCATACGTGTCGCATTGGCTTCCGGAAGACCTACATACGGCCTTATGCCATTAGCCAAAACTCTTGAATTAGGCAACTATGGGGGCTTCATCATCTCCTATAACGGTGGCCAGATAATCAATGCGCAAAATGGGGAAATCCTGTTTGAACGGCGAATCAATCCGGAAATGCTACCTTATTTGGAGAAAAAAGCACGCAAAAATAATTTTGCCATATTTACTTACCATGATGATACCATACTGACAGATAGTTCCGATAATGAACATGTCCGTGCCGAAGCCAATCTGAATAATCTGAAAATCATTCAGGAAGAAGAATTTTCCACAGCAATAGATTTTGCACCATGCAAATGCATATTAGTCAGTAATGATGAAGAAGCATTGAAAGATTTGGAAGAGCATTGGAAAAAGCGTTTGGACGGAACGCTGGATGTTTTTTGCTCGGAACCTTACTTTCTGGAAGTCGTGCCCTGCGGAATTGATAAAGCAAACACCTTAGGCGTCCTATTGTCATATTTGAACATCGCCCGTGAGGAAGTAATCGCCATTGGAGACGGTGTATGCGATGTCAATATGCTCCAAGTTGCCGGTCTGGGCATAGCCATGGGGCATGCGCAAGACTCCGTAAAAGTTTGTGCCGACTATGTAACAGCTTCCAATGAAGAAGACGGTGTTGCCCAATCTGTAGAAAAATTGATTCTGGCTGAAGTGCATGCTGCTGAAATACCTCTTGACCTGCTAAACGAGCGGGCACGCCATGCATTAATGGGCAACTTGGGTATCCAATACACCTATGCCTCGGAAGAACGCATAGAAGCAACCATGCCCGTAGACCACCGTACCCGCCAGCCTTTTGGCATTCTACATGGCGGTGCAACTCTTGCGCTTGCCGAAACCGTTGCCGGACTCGGCTCTATGATAACCTGCCAGCCCGATGAAATTGTGGTAGGCATGCAAGTCAGCGGAAACCATATTTCGTCCGCACACGAAGGAGATACCGTACGTGCGGTAGCGACTATCGTGCATAAAGGACGCTCATCTCATGTGTGGAATGTAGATGTATTTACTTCTACCAATAAGCTGGTTTCTTCTGTCAGAGTTGTTAACAGTGTTTTGAAGAAAAGATAAGTTGAGATATGCCAATATGGAGTAGACTCATAAACATCAGATATGCCATAGTAGATGTCGAAGTCGGCTTGAAAAATCATAAAATCCATGATATTGGAGCACTCCGCCATGATGGTGCAACATACCACAAAGCTTCAAAAAAGGAGTTATTTGAATTTCTCAGCGGCACGGATTATATATGCGGACATAACATCATTCACCATGATGCCAAATATCTATTCACAGACAAAACATGCCAATGGATTTTGGTCGACACGCTTTATATATCTCCTTTGCTGTTTCCGGAACGTCCTTACCATAAGCTTGTGAAAGATGACAAACTGATAAGTGATCAGATGAATAATCCGGTAAATGATTGCGAAAAAGCAAAAGCACTGCTATTGGACGAGATAGCACGCTGGCATTCGTTACCGGATGCAAAGCGCCGGTTATTTGCATCTTTATTAAAGGATAGGAAAGAGTTCGAAGGTTTTCTCAGCATGGTAGGTGCTGTGTATGCCAACAAAGGAATATCCGAACTGATTAGCAACCTCTATGTGAATAAAATATGCCAGCATGCAGAGCTTGACATGCTTATCAAACAATATCCGTGCGAACTGGCATACGCATTAGCCCTGATTGACACAATCGACCATCATTCCATTACTCCGGGATGGGTACTTTACAATTATCCCAGAGTGGAATTTGTTATAAAACTTCTACGACACAACAGATGCAACGAAGGTTGTGTTTACTGCAACACCCAACTGGATGTACTACATAACTTAAAAATATTTTTTGGATACGAACAATTCCGCACCTATGAGGGTGAGGCTCTTCAAGAACAAGCCGTTCAAGCAGCGGTAAAAAGCAAATCGTTACTGGCAATATTCCCTACCGGCGGTGGAAAATCGCTGACTTTTCAGCTACCGGCACTCATGTCCGGTCATTCGGTACATGGTCTTACAGTCGTTATCTCACCATTGCAGTCACTGATGAAAGACCAGGTAGATAATCTTGCCGACCGGGGAATTACTGATGCTGTAACCATTAATGGCCTATTAGACCCTATTACACGGGCACTATCAATACAAAGAGTACAAAATGGGGAAGCTTCCCTCTTATATATAGCCCCCGAAATGCTTCGTTCAAAAACCATTGAGAAAATTCTGATGGCGCGCCATGTAGTAAGATTTGTGATAGATGAAGCACATTGTTTCTCTTCATGGGGACAGGATTTTAGAGTCGACTACCTTTATATAGGGAAATTCATCAGAAAATATCAACAGAAAAAAGGATGCAAAGAACCAATACCTGTGTCTTGTTTCACTGCCACGGCAAAACAGAAAGTTGTGCAAGACATTCGCGATTATTTCAAACAGACATTAAATTTAAATCTGGAATTGTATGCATCAACAGCCTCAAGAACAAACCTTCGCTATTCTGTCATACACGCTGAAACTGATGATGATAAATATTTAAAATTAAGAAGACTTATAGCTGAGTCCGATAGCCCTACCATTGTTTACGTATCGCGCACTAAACGTACTAAAGAACTTGCTGTAAAACTAACTCGTGACGGTTATAAAGCATTACCTTTCAACGGTAAGATGGAGTCAGAAGAAAAGATTGCCAACCAAGATGCATTTATGAATGACCAAGTACGCATCATTGTAGCAACTTCAGCCTTCGGTATGGGAGTCGATAAAAAAGATGTCGGCCTTGTAGTACATTATGACATATCCGATTCACTGGAAAACTATGTCCAGGAAGCAGGAAGAGCCGGTCGCGATCCTAAACTCAGTGCACGTTGTTATGTACTTTACAGCGACAATGACTTGGACAAGCATTTTATACTGTTGAATCAAACCAAATTAAGTATCAGCGAAATACAACAAGTATGGAAGGCCATAAAGGACCTTACCAGACAACGTATGAAAGTCAATTGTTCTGCATTGGAAATAGCACGGCAGGCAGGTTGGGACGACTCCGTATCCGATATTGAAACCCGTGTTCGGACGGCATTGGCTACTTTGGAACAAAGCGGATACCTGATAAGAGGAAATAACGTACCCCATGTGTATGCTACGGGTATCACTGTAAAAAATATAGATGAAGCAAGAATGCGCATATCGGCATCATTGTTATTTGACAGTGATGAAATAGAAAAGGCTGTTCGAATCATCAAATCACTGATTTCACAGAAATATATTACCAAAGCTCAAGACTCAGAGGCTGAATCACGAATTGATTATCTGGCAGATATATTAGGAATCAGTAAAAAAGAAATAATATCTGTTGTAGAGCGCATGCGTCAAGAAGGCATATTGGCAGATAGCAAAGATATATCCGCTTATCTACAGGATACCGGAGACTCGGAACGAAAATCGCAGGCTCTCCTCGAACGCTTTGCAAAACTCGAACGATATATTCTTAACCACATTCCCGACGAATCTTTACAAACATCATATAAGCAACTAAATGATAATGCCACAAACAGCGGAATCAATACATCCAAAGAAAAGGATATTCGGACATTGCTCTATTTCCTCTGTGTCAAAGGATACGTCAAAAAAGAAGAAGACGCTTCTCATAATATAACAATCAGTCGCCAGACAGATTTCGATTCAACCATCAAACAGTTTGAAAAACGGCTGGAAATAAGCCGTTTCACCATAGAATGGCTATACAAGTTAGTTGCCGATACGGAAAAAGAATGCTCACAAAACAAAACGGTCCAATTTTCCGTAGTAGAACTTCTAAATCAAATAAAGTCAAATCCCCAATATCTTTTCAGCGAACCCGACAAACTACAGTTGGAAGATGTGGAAGAAGCCCTTCTTTATCTATCAAAAATCGGAGCATTAAAGCTTGAAGGCGGTTTCCTTATTCTTTATAATGCTATGAATATTCAAAGAATAAAGGATAACAAATCAAGATATAAACAAGACGACTACCGGATGCTTAACGAATTCTACAAGCAAAAAATCCAGCAAGTACATATTGTAGGGGAATACGCCAATTTGATGGTAAAGGATTATAATGCAGCATTGCAGTATGTCCAAGACTACTTCCAGATGGACTACAAAAAGTTTGTCGCAAAATATTTTAAAGGAGAAAGAGTAAGTGAAATACAGCGCAACCTGACTCCTCAGAAATACAAGCAATTGTTCGGTCAGCTATCCAAACGCCAAATGGAAATTATTTCCGACAAGGAATCGCGCTGCATTGTTGTTGCAGCAGGTCCCGGCAGTGGAAAAACACGCGTACTGGTCCATAAACTTGCATCACTCCTATTACTTGAAGATGTAAAGCATGAACAGCTCCTAATGCTGACATTTTCAAGAGCGGCTGCCACGGAATTCAAACAGAGGCTTATGGAGCTGATAGGAAATGCTGCCCATTTTATTGAGATAAAAACATTTCATTCCTATTGTTTTGACCTTTTAGGAAGAATAGGAAACCTTGAGGATGCCAAAGACATCGTCTCGAAAGCTGCCAAAATGATTAATCAAGGGGAAGTGGAACCAACCAAGATCGGTAAGACAGTACTTGTCATAGACGAGGCTCAGGACATGGGAAAAGAAGAATACGACCTTGTGAATGCCTTGATAGCCAATAATGAAGAGATGCGTGTTATAGCAGTGGGCGACGATGACCAAAACATTTATGAATTCCGCGGTTCGAATTCCCGATATATGTACCGACTGACACAAAATCCTGAAAGTAAGTTCATTGAGATGACTGAAAATTATCGCAGTACACATCATTTGGTAAATTTTGCCAATGAATTCGCTAAGAATATAGGCAAAAGAATGAAAAGTACCCCAATCATTTCAATGCGAAAAGAGAACGGATGGGTTGGAGTAACATATCATCAATCAAAGTATATGTATCAGCCACTGGTTGAAGAACTGCTTCATCAACGAGGAAGCGGGACCTCATGTGTGCTTACCCAAACAAACGAAGAAGCAGTCATTTTAACGGCTCTTTTGCGAAAGCATGCCATAAACAGCAAATTGATACAATCCATGGATGGCTTCCTTTTCTGGAATATGGCCGAGATGAGATATTTTTTGAGATATATAGAGAAACAGATAAAAACTCCTTTAATTCCGGAAGAGTTATGGGAAAAAGCGAAGCATGTAACCTACACCACTTATGAAAAAAGTAAAAGCTTAACATATGTAAAGCGTTGCATAGAACTATTTGAGCAAACCAATAAAGTAAAATACCATAGTGACTTCAAAGAATTTGTATTTGAATCATCAGTAGAAGATTTCTGTGACATTTCGGGGACAGATGTTGTAGTATCAACCATCCATAAAGCCAAAGGAAGAGAATTCGATAATGTGTATATGCTCATATCCGATAATTACTCAAAAGACGATCATCTTATGCGTCGATACTATGTAGGAATGACCCGTGCTAAAAATCAACTGTTTATACATACGAATGGCAACTGCTTCAATCATATAAGCGCTGACAGACATTGTATCGACCGAAAAGAATATGCAATGCCCGAAGAAATAGTTCTGCAACTCTCCCACAAAGATGTCTTTCTGAAATTTTTTAAAGGACGCAAACAAGAGATATTAGCATTAAGAAGCGGAGATTCTCTGATTTACAAGGACTCTGTTTTATATACAGCCTCAACCAATAAAGCGGTAGCAAAATTATCACAGAATATGCAAGCCACAATGTGTGAGTGGGAAAAAAAGGGTTATAAAGTGAGAGCTGCGTATGTCCGATTTATTGTAGCATGGAAATCTAAAGACTCCCCAAAAGATGAACCGGAAACAGCCGTCTTATTAGCAGACTTACTACTTTCATTATAACCTAAGATACATAATCCTCAATCCAAACAAATAAGGAAAACCATGCGGATAATAAGCAAAAGCGTGCAACTCATTGAGCTGCACGCTTTTGCTTATTGTTTATTATCTTGTTTCCTTATCGGAATCATTTCACTTCCTCAAAATCAACGTGATATATCTATCAGCGACTTGCGTACACGTGTTGCAAATATAACGCAAACCCGAAAATAAGCATCCATAAACAACACAAGCTCTTGCTCACAAAAGTACGATTTTTATTCATAAATAACGAGATGTAAACGCATAAAAATCAAAAGAAAGCGATACTTTTAACAGATTCTTCGGTTTTATCCTTACCTTTGTGTATGATATTGGGATGTTATACCCAAACAACAATAAGAAAACGATGCAGATACATAACAATACATTGATAGCGGAATGCTCAACTTACGATTTCAAGGAAATGTTGGAACGTAAGAAAGTAAAATCGTGGCTTAAATCCGTGTCGGCTTTTGCTAATACGGATGGTGGCAGTTTGTTCTATGGAGTGAATGATGACGGCATAATTGTAGGGTTGGAGAATCCACAAGCCGATGCTGATTTTATCAGTGAAATGATAAAGGCAAGACTTGACCCTGTGCCGGAAGTTCAACTTATTCCGATAGAACACGAAGGGCATACCCTGCTTGAAGTGAAAGTAAAGGCAGGAACGCTTACACCTTATTACTATTATCAGGATGGGACACGTACTGCATATGTACGAGTTGGCAATGAAAGTGTAGAATGCAACTCCCAACAATTACTTTCGTTGGTATTAAAAGGCACGCACATGACATGGGATTCACTGCCTACCCAAGTGAATGCCAACAAACATTCTTTCATCATCCTTGCCAATACCTTCCGTGAGCAAACCCATCAGGAATGGAATGACAAATATTTGGAATCATTCGGACTGGTAACTCCTGATGGCAAATTGACCAATGCCGGATTGCTGTTTGTGGATAATTGTACCGTATTCCAATCACGTATTTTCTGTACCCGTTGGACTGGACTCTATAAAGATGATGCCATCAGTTCCGTAGAGCATCGGGCTAACCTTGTATTACTATTGAAATACGGCATGGACTTCATCAAGAACTATACCATGAGCGGCTGGGTGAAGATGCCGAACTATCGTCTAAATCTCCCCGACTATTCAGACCGTGCCATCTTTGAAGGGTTGGTAAACCACCTTATCCATAGAGATTATACTGTGATGGGCGGTGAAGTGCATATTGACATTTACGATGACCGTGTAGAATTGGTATCACCGGGTGCAATGCTTGACGGTACACAAATTCAAGACCGTGACATCTACAAAGTGCCGTCCATGCGCCGCAACCCTGTCATTGCAGATGTGTTCACGCAGTTGGATTATATGGAAAAACGTGGTTCCGGCTTACGCAAAATGCGAGAGCTTACAGAGAAGCTACCCAATTTCCTGCAAGGTAAAGAGCCGCAATATCAAACGGAAGCGACTTCTTTCTACACCACATTCTATAATTTGAACTGGGGTGAAAACGGAAGAATGCCTGTTGAAGAAGTAGCCAACAGGGTAAATAGTACCCTCGAAAAGTACCCGGTAAACGAAGAAAGTTCGGTCGAAAAGTTCGGTGTAAACACAAAAGAGTTCGGTGTAAATGAAGAAAGTTCGGTCGAAAAGTTCGGTGTAAATGCGGATAAGTTCGGAGATACATCGGAAACACAGAAGAAAGTCAGTAAAACTGCACAAAAGATAATCGACCTCGTTATTTCAGATCCTTCAATCACAGCTGATAATATGGCCAACAAGATTGGTGTAACTAAACGCGCTATAGAGAAAAATATCAAGAGCCTTAGGGGTATGGGAATTTTGGTTCACGAAGGTTCAGACAAGGCTGGTTATTGGCGCATTATTGTTAAACCATAAACAGAACAACAAACCTATGGAGACCTCTTTCATACCATTCTTTGCAATCATAGCCGTTTTGATTATCGCCTTTTTGTTTGCCTCTTTGCCACAGGTAAACCATAAAACGCGATACCGAGTGCTTTATGTAATAGCCATTATCATGCTATTAGCTGTTATCCCTATTAGTGAATATATGGCTGGTGGCATACAAAACTCAAGTAACAATTATCTGCTTGTCCTAATATTCGATATTGCAGTAGGATATTTCTGTATGTACATTGCTGCTTTGCTAAAATTCAACGTTCTTAAACGAAAGAACCAAGCATTAGAAAACGCCTTGACAGAAAAGCAACAAGAAAATGTAGCAATCCTATTGGAGCATCAAAACGAAAAACAACAAGCACTCCGGCAAAGAGAGCTTGAATGGTTAGCTGGGAAAATAAAGATGTTTACCGAAGAAGAACAGGAAGCTATTCTTGCCAGTGCTCTATCATTTGCTGAACATGACTTGATAGTTGCTCCCTCAATAAGCATACAGCCCAAAGAAACATGTAGTCAGCAAGAACTAATGTACTTTGTCTGCTCTGCTTTTTACAATATGGATAAAAGCCGTAGTGAAGTTGTGGGTTTCTTATATAAAGTTTTTCCTCTCTATTTTCCTGCTGGAGAAAGTGCATTGGCTAAAAAGATGCCGGGATTGGAGAAAGTTAAGGAAAGGAGAGAAAAAGAAAATGCTCAATAACAATTAGTATTATTAGCGTCACTTATTTCTAATTAAATTTTAATACGAATAATAACTGTCTCTTATACACATCTCCGAGCCCACGAGACACTCGCTAATCT
>ERZ1027236.573-NODE-573-length-11593-cov-15.743023_pt1 | contig 11593 bp, 4 predicted proteins | sample MGYA00519265_ERZ1027236 | MGnify/ENA primary metagenome ERZ1027236 (study PRJEB26926, sample SAMN06164642) | human gut metagenome | biome: ENVO:00009003; feature: ENVO:2100002; material: ENVO:00002003 | host: Homo sapiens | place: USA | collected 2012 ... | reverse complement strand
GTGCGCCATATCTTGCAGGAAGCGCGCGCGAAGGTGATACATCATGTCAATTCGACCCTCGTGAGGGCTTACTGGCAGGTAGGGAAATACATAGTGGAGTACGAGCAGCAGGGAACCGACCGTGCCGGATATGGCAAGGCTGTCATCAACACCCTTTCCAGGCGGCTCGTGGCGGAGTTCGGAAACGGGTTCACGGCCACCAACCTGCGGTACATGAGGCAGTTTTACCAGTGCTACCCGAAATATCACACGCTGTGTGATAAATTGAGCTGGTCGCATTGCCGCACGCTTCTCAAGGTGTCGGGCGATGCCGCCCGTGATTTTTACCTGCACGAGTGCGTCAAGGAAAACTGGAGTGTCCGGCAGCTCGACCGCCAAATCAACACGCTTTTCTATGACCGCCTGCTGGCCAGCCGAGACAAGAAAGCTGTGAAAGAGGAGATTTCCCGTACCGAACCCGGACGTGTCGAACCCAAAGAGATCATCCGCGACCCGTATATCCTGGAGTTTCTCGGTATCCCGCAGGGAGAGCATTTTCTGGAAACCGATCTGGAGCAACTGCTCATCAGCCGCTTGCAGCGCTTCATGCTCGAACTCGGGAAAGGCTTCGCCTTCGTCGCGCGACAGAAGCGTATCTCCTTCGACGACAAGCATTTCTACATCGACCTGGTCTTTTACAATTACCTGGCCCGTTGTTTCGTTTTAATAGACCTTAAATCCGGGGAGCTGACCCATCAGGATTTGGGGCAGATGCAGATGTATGTCAATTACTACACCCGTGAGTTGATGAATCCCGGGGATAACCCTCCGGTGGGTATCGTCCTCTGCGCGGAGAAAAACGACGCGGTCGTCCGTTATACGCTGCCCGAAGATGAAAAGCAGGTCTTCGCCGCCCAGTACATGACCTATCTTCCCACGCAGGAGGAGCTGCAAACACTCTTGCAGGAAGTGTGACGACAACGCTCACGGACATATGAAAAAAGCCGATGGAAATCTGTACTTCCGTCGGCTTTTCGTTTACATCTTGATCCCTTTCTTCGCAGGGCCGTTCTCCGGCGGGCTGCCCACGCCCGCGATCACGATGCGCCCCCCGGAGGCGTCGGCAATCTGCCGCAGCCGGGAAGGAATACGGGCCGCCGTGTTGTCTTCCTTCGGGAGCTCTTCCGCCGTGTCATGCCGTTCCCGGCACACGTCGTTATCCTCCTCCGCCTCCTTTCCCTCGCTCTCTTCTATCGGTTTGAGGCTTTGCTGTATCCTGCGGTCTATTTCCGTCAGGTCAGCTTTCAGGGCCGTCAGTTCGGGTTCCTTGCGCCAGGAACTTTCCACCACTTCCCGCAGGACGGGAATATCTTTCTCCAGTTCCTCATTCTTTTTCCGGAATTTCTCCAGTGTCGGCTCGATGGTCGCGAGCGCGTGGATGAAGTTCATCGCCGCCAGTCGCGGGTCGGAGGCGATATTCCCGTAGTTATACTGGTATAGATAATCCCCTTCACCCCGGACATAAAAACGGTTCTGCACCAGATCGAGCCCGTCTTTCCCGGTCGTTTCGCTCTGGACGAGCAGCTCGAACCCGTAGAGGCTCCCGATGGGTTCGAGCCTGTCGAGCGTGCGTGCCGTTTCGGCGATATGGTTGAGCTGTTTCCCGATGAGCTTGGGGTCGGAGGTTTCCAGCCCGTTCAGTTTCACGGGATTGCGGTACGAGCCGTCCTCGTTGAACTCGACGCGGGCCTTGAAGTGTTCCAGATCCTTGCCGATACGCCGTATCAGGTCGTTGTTCTTCTCTATCTTCTCCGTGATCTGCTCCAGCTTGTAGCGGCTCGATGATTTGCCGCGCACGAATGCCTGGCGTTCGCTTTCGAGCGTGGCGATCTTCTTCTCCAGGCGGGCCTTGTCCAGCAGGTCTGTATTTCCCGAGAGGACGGCGACATACTCGGAAAAATTCATGCCGCTCTTCTCGTCGATGGCCCCCTCGTCGATGGTACGGCTTCCCATGTTGTTGGTCTTGAGCTGGCGGATGAACAGTTGCTTGTTGTGCAACAGCCCGAACTTGTAGGCGTCGAGCGACTTCTCGACGGCGTATAATATCACGTCCACCTTGTTGTCGGCATGGAGTTTGGCGATCTCGTTCCCGGTGCGTATTCCCCGCCCGTCACGCTGCTCCAGGTCGCTGGGACGCCAGGGGCAGTCCAGGTGGTGTATCGCCACGCAACGTTTCTGCGCGTTCACTCCCGTCCCGAGCATCTCGGTCGATCCGAAGAGTACGCGGATTTTTCCGGTGTTCATACCGGCGATCATCTCCTTGCGCGCTTTTTCCGAGGTCGCCTCCTGGATGAACCGCACCTCGCTTTGGGGTATGCCGTAATCCTCCGCGAGTTTACGCCGTATCTCGGAATAGACGTTCCACCCCGCTCCGGGTTTGTAGGTTCCCAGGTCGGAGAATACGAACTGCGTACCTTTGTACGCCTCGAAACGGCGGTAGTAACCGGCAATCATACGGGCGCAGTGGCTCGCCTTGTTGTCCACGTGGTCGCTGTATAGTTCGGGGTCTATCATACGCATATCGAGCGACATCTTGCGGGCGTAGTCTGTGGCAATGAGCATTTTCGCCTTTTCCTCCCGCTCCGAGAGCGGCAGGCGGCCCAGGAGCGTGGCATCGCCCGATTTGGCGAATTGCACCAGCCGTTCTATGAACTCCGTCTGCTGGGGTGTCGGCGGGATATTGTGCAATATCTCGTTCTTTTGCGGTCGGTCGATCCCTATATCCTCCGCCGAGCGGTAATCTGTAATCTCGGAGTAGAACATGGCCAGTTCGGGAACCTTGATGAAATATCGGAACCGTTCTTTCTGCACGACCTCGTTGGTCACGGAAAACTCGTAGTCGATGGTTTTCTTGGCAAATATGGCCGCCCAGGCATCGAAGGTGCGGATATTCTGACGCTCCAGTTCCTTCGGGCGCAGGTACTTGAAAAGCAGGTACAGTTCCGTGAGCGAGTTGGAGATGGTCGTTCCCGAGAGGAACGTCGCCCCCAGGTCGCGGCCCGTGCGCTGCTGTATGGTACGCAGCGCGAAAAGCATGTTGAGCGCCCGCTGCGACCCCTCGGGATTTCCGAGGCCCGCCACCCGGTCATGCCGGGTCGTGAAAGTCAGATTCTTGAATTTGTGGCTCTCGTCCACGTAGAGGTGGTCGATACCCATGAGGCGGAAGTCCACGGCGTCGTCCTTGCGTGTTTCCAGCGCGTGCGCCACCTTCTGCAACTTGGCTTCCAGGTTGGCCTTGCGTTTCTGACACCCTTTCATCATGGCGCGGGAAACGTCCCTGCCTTGTGCTTTGAGCACTTCGAGGTTCTCCTCCACGCAGTCCAGCTCGGCCTGCAATATCTCCTGCTGTATCTCCGGGGACTGGGGTATCATGCCGAACTGTTCGTGCGAGAGGATCACGGCGTCCCAGTCGTTGTTGCGTATCTCCCGGAAGATGCGCTCACGCTTCCGGGGCGTGAAATCCTCCTTGCCCGAATAGAGGACTTTGGCCATCGGGTAAGCGGTGCAGAACGTCCGGGCTATTTCATGGATATTGGCTTTCAGCCCGATAATCATGGGTTTGTTGGCCAGCCCGAGGCGTTTCTTCTCGTAGGCCCCGCAGCACATGATGAGGGTTTTTCCGCCGCCCACCTCGTGGTCGATTATCCCGCCGCCGAGCAGTTTGTCCATCCATATCGCGTCCTTCTGGCTGTCATACAGATTGTCTATCCCCAGCCCCTTGAGGTCGAGGTCGGGGAATTCCTGGTGCGTCCCGTCGTACTTCGGGCGCACGTAACAGTTGAAAGTACGGTTATAGAGGTCTGTCAGGCGGTCTTTGAAGTCGGACGACTGCTCGCGCAGCCATTCGGGGAAAGCACCCCGGATCTCGTCTATCTTGCTGTTGGCGAGCTGTATGGCCTCCCCGTCACGCACTTTGACCTCCCGCCGTTCGCCGTCCACCCATTTGAGGACGGTCTTGGTGATGTCGGGCGAAGTGTTTTGCAGGGCGTGTTTCAAAAGGTGCAGGCCGTTGTACTTACGGGTCTGCGCGCTGACGGCATACTGCTCCGTGATCTTCACGTTCGTCGTTTCCGCCTTCACGCCGTACTCGTCCAGGTTGGAGGCGAAGGTGATCTTCACCTCCGTATCGAAGAGCGAGGAGGCGAAACGCTCGTAAACACCTTTTGGAATCCACCGTTCGCCCAGGTTGAAGTCCAGGTCGTCGAAAGCGATGGGTTTGGGCGTCGCCTCGCGCAGAGCCTCCAGCGATTCCCGGGCCGGGGCGTGGTCGGGATTCTCCCGCAGGAACGCCTCGATCCGTTCGGCTTTCCCGATGACATTGCCGGCGATGAACTTGTCGGCAACCTCGTAGCCGTCCGTTTCCGGGTTGTAATAGATACGTCCTTTCAGTTCCCCGAGTATTCCCTCCACGGTAGTTCCCGTGAGCGATGCCATGTAGTGCGGTTCCACCCGGCCGTACTTGTTCAGGCTGGCCACAAGGGCCTCCGAAGCGTCGTCGGCGTGCGTGATCTCATCGGGATTGAAGGCCACGGGACGCTCGAAGATGTCGGCTTTGCGTGCCTTGCCGTCGATGTAACGCTCCAGCGATAGAATCTCCGTTCCCCGCGCGTCCATCTTGATCAGGTCGAGGTTGCGTTTGTCATTGAGCCGTCCGAAGCGTTCGGTGAAATTGTCGTAAAGCCGGTTGAGCATCTCCCGCAGGGCGGGGTTCGCCGTCAGCGTTTCCGCCTCGTTGTTATAAAGGTGGTAATAGGCATCGCGTATCTCGATATACATGGAGGCTTTCGTCCGTTGTGCAGGCGTGAGTTCCAGCGGGTGGAACATGGGTTGCAGGGATTCAATCCCCCGCAGGTAGCCGACCCGGTTTTGTCCGTCCGTGACGAGTGTCCCTTCGCGGAAATAGGGGGCGACCTCCCCCTTGAACGGGCGGGGTTTCATATCCGCCTCCCGTATCTGCGGCGTTTCTTTACCGGGTTCTTCCTCCTCCGGATTTTCCGGCGTGTCGAACAGGCCGCCCGTTCTCGGCGTACCGGCGGCTTGTTTCCGTCTGTCTTTCGGGGCTTCCGTCGGGGGGCGTACCGCCTGCCGTTCCCGCTGTTCCGGGGTTTCCTGCTGCCGGGCGTTTTGCCGGCGCAATTCCGCCCTCCGTTCCGGGGTAAGCGACATCATCATCTCGTAAAAGCCGTTGATCGGCGGGTTGTCCTCCCAGTTCAGGGAGGCATACAAGTCTTCGGGATCACGCTCCGGTGGCGTCGCTTTCGGCATTTCGCTCTTCTGTTCCTCCGGAGAGGAGGCCGGGGCGAATAACGAGGGTTGCCGGGGCGTCTTCCGCTTTGCTCCCCGGCGGCTGTTCCTTTTCTTGGATATACCGAGTTCTGCCTGCCGCCGCTCCTCGGCGCTGAAGCCGAACAGGTCGTAGAGCGTCAGCAACGGTTCCTGCTGCACGTTTACCGGTTCGGGAGCCGCCGTTTCCACCGTGTCGAAAAGCGACCCGGCGAAGCCCTCCCGCGGTTTCGGTTCCGTTGTTCCGCCCACGTGCTGCACGGGTGTCTCCGTCATGCCGAAATCTTCGGGTTTCGGCGGGTGTTGCTCCCACAAGCGATTCTCCCGCTCCTTCGACCAGGCCCCGAAGTCGGCCAGATCCTCCCCGGTCGGTTCTCCGGCGGGTGTGGCGGCAGAATCCGGTAACGCTTGTCCGGGTTTGTTTTCGATTCGGGTAATCTCCCCGGTTTCGGTATCGACATGGTAGCCCTGCGCCGCCATTTCTGCGACGACGCGGCGTTTTTCCTCCTCTTCCCGCTGCTGCTGAAGGTTACGGGCGTCGGCTATAATCTCCTTGACGATTTCTCCGGCAAGGCGGGGCTCGTGTCTTTCGGCACGCTGGCGTTCCGCCTGACGGGGACGGGACAATTCCCGCTCCGGTGTACCGGGTGTCTGTTCCGGAGCATGTTCCAGGCAATAACTCTCGTTGAAATGCCGGTTGAAATCCTCCGAGAGCATACGCCGCATCTCCCGGTCGATGCCGTCCACGCCCTCCGCGTGGGTGAACTCCATCGCCGGTTTGCCGTAGGGGTCTTTGCCTACTTTGGCCTCGGTATGGATCACCCTGTCGAACGACTGGAAAAGGTTGTTTATCCGGATGCCGTTCGACAGCTTGCGGGATTCGATGAAATCCCGCTGCCGTTCGGACAGTTCCCCCGTGGCGGCTTTCTTTTGCAGGATAACCAGGTCGCTGCCGACCTCCGTCCCCGCGTGTTCTGTAAAGAGGTTGTTCGGCAGCCGGATGGCCGATACGGGCTCGCAGCGGTTCATCAGCCACTCGCGCACGGGGCGTCCCTGCTCGGCGTTCAATACTCCCTGCGAGGTGATGAATGCCACCAGGCCGCCCTCGCGTACCATATCGACGGACTTCATGAAAAAATAGTTGTGCAGCGCCCGTGTGCCTTGCCGCCGCACGGGGTCGGTATGGGTGGAGAAGAACGGGTCGAAGAGCGCCACGTCCCCGAAAGGGATGTTGCTCACGGCCACGTCGTAGTAACCGGCGTATTTGGGTTCGATGCGCTCGAATCCCTGTACCCGCACCCGTTTTTCGGGGTGCAGGTGCTTCAGGATCAACCCCGTGGCGGGGTCTTTCTCGAAGCAGGTGATCTCCGCGTAGGGGTCGTGGAAATCCACGGCATTGACGAAAACCCCCGTTCCCGCGCTGGGGTCAAGAATACGTTTGGGGGCGATCCGCGTATCCCATATCGCCTCCACGATGGCGTCTGCCACTTTCGGAGGCGTGTAAAAAGCCGTCAGGACGGAGTTCTTGATCCCGTCCATGTAGCGCTTGTATTTCCGTTCGTCGGGGGTGTTCGCCCTGATGACCTCGTGCAACTCGGCCACGAGCGTTGCCATGCCGTCCTTGTCCGGTTTCCCGGTGGGGTTTTCCAGCACTTCCTTGATGGCGCCGAAGCCGCTGTATGCGCCGAGTGTCCTTTCTTCTTCGGGAGTCGGCGCCCGCTGTTCCCTGTCGAGCGTGAAGGCCGTCTTCAGCGCGTCGATATTCTGGCGGAGGTGGGTTTTCTTATTGAATGCCATCTTCGAGAAGTATTTGTACGGTTCCCGTCAGTTCGGTATAGAACAGTTCGTAGTCGGGCGTGTCGGCGAAGTCGTCCGTGAGGTCGTACTTCTCCAGCACCCCGCGGCAGAGGGGCAGCAGGCGTAGAGCCGCCTGCCGGGCGGTATCCTCGGGAATCTCCGCCTCGAATTCCCTCCAGAGGATGTTTACCAGCGTGTTGTAGGGTGAAAAGTGCAATCCGCGGCAGAGTTCCTCGCGGGCAATTTCTTCGGCCTCGATGTGGTTACAGCCCGAACGGATCGCCTCGCTGTACGCTTGGGCGGCGCTGTCGGCCCGCTCGGCGATGAATTCACCTTCGGCGATGAGTTCCGGGTGGCTGTCCTTGAGGTAGGATAGTAACGAAAGTCCGTAATAGGACAATTCCCCCGTGGGGGTATGGTGTTGCTTGTCTGGCATGATAAGAATTTTTAGTGGTCGTTGATAATCGGGGAAGAGAAAGGCGCCCCGGGTTCCCACCCGAAGCGCCGACCACTGAAAAAATCCTTATCAAACAAGCGTATCTCGTTATGACAGGTCTTTTCCAGTGGCAAAGGTAACGATTATTTCCGTTTGTTCCTCTTTCCCTGCCTGGGGGTATCGCGCGGCTCGAAAACGAACGAGGTCTTGAACTGGTCATCGAGCGTGAGGGCCGCGTCGAACGTCCCGCCGCCGTTTTTGACGAATCCCCGGATCGTGCCGGTTTTGCCTTTGGTCAGCAGTTCCGCAAGCTGCTTGTCGGTCAGCTCCTTGCGGGCCACGGTTCTCCATACGGTCAGACCGCAATCGGGATTCTGGCACTTGGCGAGTTTAGGATAGAACACCACGGGCCTGCCGCAACGCGGGCAGGCTGTGTCACTCTCCGCGCCGTCGATTCTTGCTTCCAGCAATTCTTTGGCGATTTGCGAGGCGAAGACCTCGATACCGCGATGGAACGTCGGGGCGTCCATCTCCCCGGTGGCGATCTTCGAGAGGGCCAGTTCCCAGCCGCCCGTCATGGCGACATCGGCGATCTTCTTGTCCCTGACCACGGCATACACGGCCAGTCCCTTGTCCGTGGGTACAAGCGACTTTTTCTCTCGCCTGACATACTCGCGGGCAAAGAGCGTTTCGATGATGGCGGCACGGGTGGCGGGCGTGCCGATGCCGGCATCCTTCATCGCCTCGCGTTCGGCCTCGTCGGACAGTTCGCGTCCGGCGGTTTCCATCGCCGCCAGCAGGCTCGATTCCGTGTGAAGGGGGCGCGGCCGGGTCTGTTTCTGTTCCGTGACGCATCCCTTGACGGGCAGCTCGTCGCCTTGCACGATGTCGGGAAGGAGGGTCATGTCCTCCTCTTTCTCCTCGACAGGTTCATTCAGGACGGCCCGCCAGCCCGTCTCGACCATGATACTGCCGCGGGCCGTGAAATCATGCCCCGCGCTTTGCAGGGTAAGGGAAGTGTTTTCTTTCACGCAGGCCCCGGAAAAGGTTTCGAGCATCCGCCCCGCGACCATCTCATAGACGATGCGGTGGTCGGCATCCAGTTCGGAGGGGAGGTTCTCGGTGGGAAGCAGCGCGTGGTGGTCGGCGATCTTTTCGTTGTCCACGCTTCGGCGGGAGAGAGATGCGGTATCCATCCTGCCCGCGTATTCCGCGAAACGGGGATAGCGTGTCATGTTCCCGATGAGTGCCGGAATCTCCTCGGACACATCTTCCGATATATAGCGTGAGCCGGTACGGGGATAAGTGATGAACTTCTTCTCGTAAAGCGACTGGGCGATGTCGAGCGTTTTTTCTGCCGAAAAACCATACCGGCTGTTGGCCTCTTTCTGGAGTGTCGTCAGGTCGTACAAGAGAGGCGGCTGTTCCCTGGCCTCCTTGCGCTCCACGTTCACGACGCGTACCGTTCGGGCGCCGATAACCTCGGCGCGGGCTGCTTCCGCCTTCTCCCTGCCGTCGAATTTCTCCGTGGAGAGGACGGTGAACTCCGTGCCCTCCTTTGCCGTGGAGAGCTTCAGTCGGAAATAGGTGGCGGGCTTGAACGCCTTGTTCTCCAGGTAACGGGAGCAGATGATCGCCAGCGTGGGGGTCTGCACCCGTCCGAGCGACCAGACACCCCGCCCGGCAGCCACGGCAAGCGCTTGCGAGGCGTTGATACCGACGATCCAGTCGGCTTCGCTGCGGGCTTTGGCCGAGAGGTAGAGGTTGTCGTATTCGTTGCCGGGGCGGAGGTGTTGTAACCCCTCGCGGATGGCCCGGTCGGTCAGGCTGCTGATCCATAACCGCACGAAAGGGGTGCGGCATTCCAGGTAAGAGTAGATGTAGCGGAAGATCAGCTCCCCTTCACGCCCCGCGTCGGTCGCGACGATGATGCGCTCGGCCATGCCGAACAATTCCCGGAGAATACCGAGCTGCTTCACGACACCCGGGTCGGCCTTATACTCTTTACCCTCCCGAACCTGCCGGGGCAGGAGGATGAACGATGATGGCAGGATAGGCAGGTTTTCCCGGCGGAAACCCGCGATGCCATACTGTTGGGGCATTGCCAGCCCGACCAGGTGGCCGAAGGCCCAGGTTACGGCGTAGCCGTTTCCCTCGATAAAACCGTCTTTACGGTTCGTGGCTCCCACGATGGCGGCGATCTCACGCGCCACCGAGGGCTTCTCTGCGATAATTACTTGCATGATAATTCGGATTTTTCAGTGGTTGTTTTCTTTTTCTTGTTTTTCTTTCTCTTTTTCCAGACGGGCGATCAGCCGGCGGTCGTAATAGACGTGATTGCCGTTCTCGTCGTAATACTGCCGTTCGTCGTCCGCCTCTTCCGGTGGGATGCGTTTACCCGTCCAAAGGTACAAGGCGGCCAGCGCCGCGTTCAGGAGCAACAAGGCCCCCATCAGCACATAAAGCCATTTCATACGTTACGCCTTGATGCCTTTGGAGTTGTTTTTCTTGTTCCCGCGGTAATTTTTCTTCTGCGCCGGAGTAGCTTCCTGCTGTCCCTGCTTGAGCGGCTCTTTCACACCTTTGACCGCTTCGACGGTCTTGCCCTCGGAATTGACGGCGACCTGGGTACGGCTTTCAACGGCGGGTTTGACCTCCGCTCCCTGCCGTTTCGCACGGTCGGGATTCCAGCGGAAGAAGTCCATCTTGTTACGCTCGAAGTTGGGCTTGACCCAGGCGTTGAACGGCTCACCCTGCCCGTCCTTGACCATGCCCTTGATGTAGAAAGCCTTGACATCCTCCTGCTTGGATGGGTCGTTCACCGCTTCCGTCCACTGATCATAAGCCTCTTTGGGTACGGGGGCTTTGAGGATAGTCCGGTGAATCGTGAGCGTGGGCTGTCGTTCGGAGGCCGTAGTTTCCTGCCGTCCGTTTTTCTCGGCGGCCTTCTGGCGGTAAATCTCCTTGTTCTCCTGGGCGTAGCGGTTGCGATCCAGACCGTCGTAGGTAAAGGAATAGTTACGTTCGGCCGCGTCGATTTGGATATAGGCATCCCGTTTATAACCCGCGCGGGTGGTATATCCTTCGAGCAACACTTTGCCGCCGCCGTAGAAATCCATCTGCTTGCCTTCCGAGAGGTTGGCCTCCTTGATGCGGGCACGTTTTTCGAGTAGTGAAACGGGCATGGGTTCCAGCGTGTTCGTCCATTTGTCTATCGACACGTAGCAGGGCGTGAGCTTGCCCGGCTCCAGCTCCAGGTCGATCACTTTCCCGGCGTGGCGGGTGTTCATCAGGTTCGTTTTCGCCTCCTCGTCGAGCAGCACCCCGTGGAAGGGGGCGTCGAGGTCGGGCCGTTCCTGCCAGTAATGCGGCACGACGCGCAGCGAGCCGTCCGCCTGCTCTTCGAGCGACACGCGCCCTTTGGTGGAAACACGCATGCCGTTCTCCAGTTCGGGATTCATCTCCACCAGCCCGTTGGATTTATGTCCGTAAGACATGGCTTTCAGGTACGGCTCGATGTCCTCCATGCGGATACCTTTCTTCTCCATATCCGCCAGGTCTATCTTCGTGACGTCCAGCGGCTCGAACTGCCGCTGCTCCTGCGTCTGGAGCCGTTCGGAGGGGTCGATACGGTAATTTTCCAGAATCTCCGGGTCGAAGTCGATGCGGATAAGTTTGTTCAGGGCATTCTCCGTCATGACGAAGATACCCGTGTGGACGGGGTTCTGGGCCTGTTCCATGAATTTTTTGAAGAAGGCTTCGAGGGCTGAATCCTGCGTGTTCACGTTCAGCAGGCTCGCCACGTTCTGATCCGTGGGGTCGGCGGTCTGGATATTGCCGTCCCGATCCACGCCGGTAACGGCTTGCAGTCGTCCGTCGTCGGCATTCTGAACGAGCATGACTTGTTTAGCGTCGTTCTTTACGTTTTCGTCCATAATTACGAGTGTTTTTAGTTAGCACCAATAGCGATGCGGGAACGAAAGTAAGGGGAACCGGCTGAACGTAAAAGAGTTGGAAAGGCTATGGAAGCATCGGGCA
>ERZ1027236.568-NODE-568-length-11665-cov-5.375711_pt1 | contig 11665 bp, 3 predicted proteins | sample MGYA00519265_ERZ1027236 | MGnify/ENA primary metagenome ERZ1027236 (study PRJEB26926, sample SAMN06164642) | human gut metagenome | biome: ENVO:00009003; feature: ENVO:2100002; material: ENVO:00002003 | host: Homo sapiens | place: USA | collected 2012 ... | reverse complement strand
CCCTAGAGGTCGTCGGCAGCGTCAGATGGGTATAAGAGACAGTCCATGGCGGTAGTGATCATGGTAAATGTCTTTCCTGTACCTACTTGATGGGCAAGCAGTGTGCTTCCTTGCAAACTGCGTTGTACCGCTTTTATCTGATGGGTGCGTAAGGTTATGTCTTTGTTTGCTCCAGGGTAATGTATCTTTCCGTCCGTACTCTTGAATTGAGGCTCACGATATTCACGTAAACGATAATTGTTGTACCGGTCATTGTAGATGTTCTGTAGTCGGGAATGAATATTTGCCTTTTCTTGTATGTAACGTACAAAAGCATCGTTCATATCCATAATCCGTTGTACGGCTTCACGGGTAGCATCTTCATCTTTCACACGATTGTCTTTGCCTATTTGACGATATATGGTAGGCTTACGTAGATTTATGGCATCATTGAACAGATCCAGAACGCTTCTTGCCGGAGTGTTGTAGTCATTTGCTTTGGTAAAGTCACTGACATGACCTCCCGAAAGCATGAATTCATCCACAGCTTGCACATAACGTACCGATACATTCGAAATGCCTAACACTTCGGATGCAAAATCTGCATATACCTCTACTGGAATCCATGGTGTTCCAATCTTGTATGAGATATCAATAAACGGAATGGTTTCGGGCATGGATGCTTCCAATTCGGATACGTTGGCATCAAACTTGGAATCTTGTAGAGCCGCATTTCGTGCCTGTTCCAGTTTATCCCGTATGTTTCCGCTCAAGTAAGCGTCCCTGTCGATTAAAACACCGGTGACAGGATCTTCAAAAGCCTGTCTTCCTTGTAGAATGCGTTCACGGGCCTCTTCTGTAGGTATATTCAACATGTGGCTGATATAGTCCAGATCTATACGTCCGTGATATGCTTGACTGATGTCGATGGCATCCTGTAGGTTTTCCGCTTTTAGAGGCTCTGTCATGGGTTGGCTGACACGAATGGACAAGATGCCTTTTGTGTTTTTTTCAATAACTTTGTTTCTTTTCCCGGTACTTGGATCTATGGATATTCTTATGTTCTCCAGTGCTTGTGGAAGAAAACGTTCATAATCTTCTTCTAGGATGACGTTCAGATTCTTGTTACCGTTTAGTCTTCCGTATTTTTCCACAAAAGTATCATATTGGTCATTCAATTCTTTGCGGAGTGTGGCAGGATCCTCAGCTTTTTCACGTTCCTGACGTATCAATTCTTTCAAAGTGTTTTTTAATTGCAGGTAATCTTTGGTTGCGTCGGCATAGGTATGCTCTTTTTTGTTGTGTTTGAACGTACCTGCCGCCACTTCGCTTGTTGTTTCTTCATCGAACACATAGACTTTTCCGTTTTTTACGCTTAACTCCCCTGTTCTCTTACGAGGTAGTTTGGGTTTGTCGTTATTGGATTCCGTTTCGGCAATCATATTTCTAGTCTCTTCAAGAATGTTTTCGGGAAGTTTGGTTACCGCATCTGCTAGTTCCATATCAAGCGTGCTTCCCGGTCGAGCTACCAATGTTTGGCTATCTCCGCCATATAGTCCGCCGCTTCCTGCATCGTGGGCGGTCATTACCGTACCCAGCATCATTTCGGGATGTGTGACGAAATATTCATTGACCAACAGAGGAATTTCCACTTCTTCATATTCACCCTTTATTTTGGATGGGACTTCGTAAGTCCCTGTACCAATTTGCCCAAGTGTAACAAAGTTTACACCATTAGACGCTTCTCCTGGCAACCGTTTCCGGAAAAACAGAATGTCTGCCGTTACTTCCGTACCCGCATTGGCTTTAAATGTGTTGTTGGGCAACCTGATTGCTCCGATAAGGTCTACCTCCAAACCTGATATATATTCGCGTGCCTTGCTGTTTCTTCCGTCCATGGTGGCGGATGAAGTGATAAACACACCAACGCCACCTGGTTTCAGTTCCAGCAGGCCTTTTACAATAAAGTAATTGTGGAGATTATAAGCCCCTTTCAACTTGTTGCGTAATGTCTTGTCCAGTGCCGGGTCTATCGGTGCTATCTGACCAAACGGTACATTGGTGACTATGGCGTCTTTGGTATTGGGGTGGAACTCTGTTTCATAGCCTGCAATCTTGATGTTTGCGTCTGGATAAAGTTGCTTCGCTATTCGTCCTGGTATGCTGTCTAGTTCATAACCAGAGATACGGCTTCTGCGGCTTATTTTTTCCGGCATAAATCCGATGATATTTCCTACACCCATGGCAGGTTCCAGTATTTTTCCACCTTTAAAGCCTAGATATTCCAATGCGCTCCACATATTGCGGATAACCGTTTCGGGAGTGTAGTGGCTGCTCAGTGTGGAAGCTTGTGCGGAACCGAACTCTTCATCTGTAAGGAGAGGGCGTAAAGCCTCATAATGGGAACCATACTTTTTCCCCCATGGTGTATTGCCTTGTTCACCGTTCCAATAGGTGATATCCTGATATCTTTTCCATTCCCGATACTCTGTATCATTAAGCGATTCGGCCAAACCTCCCCATCCCACAAATTTCAACAGCTTCTCTTTCTGTTCTGGAGTAGCCATCTCTCCACTTTCTTCCAGTTCCTTTAGGGTACGTATCGCTTCAATGTTACCTTTCAGTTTTCCTATTTCTCCAGCAGGCAGTTCAAGATGTCTGTTTCCGTACAAAAAGTTGTTGCGGTTTTGCGTTACAACAGGCTGCTCGCTGCCACTTGGTTCAGATACTCTTCCGCTTCCGTTCTTGTCAGAGACATGATCTCCATGCACGCTTCTATCGTTTCTTCCTCGTTCAGTTCCTTTAATTTCTTGCTTACTTTCTTCTCGTAGGCTTCTATCCGTTGTTTCAATTCGTCTTCCATTTTCTGTATCTTTTATTAGCTCATTTATTTCAGTTCGGTTGCGATCTGTTTCGCGCTTCTTTATTTTATTTTCAAGCGTCACACCGACAGCGTCAAGAACTTCCTGCATCCCATTTTGGGGGTTACGAAGGATATCCAGCATTTCTTGTGGACTGTTTGCCGAATAGTTGAAACGCCCGTCACCAATAGGGATAGGTCCGTTCACATCATCACGGTTCAGAGTCGTATAACCTGTCTCTTTATCCACAGTGACGGAATATTCCCATTTCGGAGTATACTTTTCATCTACTTGCTTTTCCAATTTGTCCAATTCCTTGTCCAAATCGTCAGCTTTTGCAAATAAATCGCCTATCTCTTTTCTGTATGTATTTCGTCTATTCTTACGCTCGGTCGATTGCCGCTTTGCCTTCTCCAATTTCTTTTTCGGAGTATTAGCAACAGCTATTTCTATTACCTCCTTTATAGTGACAGGTTCCTCTTTGATAGGAGAAATATCATCCCAGTTCCCTAACTCGTAAATGACTGGTGCCAATCCTGTATTTAAAATAGGAAGTCCGTTTGGTTCAAAGTCATATATAATGGCCTGTTCGCCTTTATACATCACTTTATCACCTTTTTGGTACCCGTGTCTGATGGTGATTAGTTGTTCTGCACTTTCTCCATCACTTGTTTCTCTAGGTCGGCTATATATATCGCTTCCGCTTTTTCTTCCTGTTCCAGCCTCTGCAATCGTTTCCTCAATGCCTGCTTGGTCTCTAAGTTCGTCTGCCTTGCCCTCTGTATAGAACGCTTGGCTCTCCATAGACTTTCGTTCGTTTCCATTGTTTTCTGCTGTTATTTGATTAGTAATAGTATCACCGAATTTGCGAGCATCATCCACGTTGTTGAATATGAATCCGCCCTTGCCGAAAGAGGAATAATATCCTCCAAATTCCTTTACCCTGCCTTTCAGTTCTAAAAATTTTTCCCGGTCATACCGTTCTTCAAATTTCACAGCGTAAATATCGGTATTCTTTTTGGCATGATGTCTCTTTTCTACGGAATATTTTTTGTCAGCATTTTCTTTCTGTACAATTTCAAGTTTTACGCTCTTGTACTCGGAAAAAGGCTTGGTCTTCTTTACTGAAGAATCAATCCATTTATTGAACTCTTCCTTCGTTACTTCTGTAATGGTACCTATTCGGTTTTCCCAACCAGGAGAATAGTTTGCAAGATAAGAGGAACGTGCCTCATCCATAGACGGAAAACCGTACATCACCTTACTTTCGTCAAATTCACCTTTTTCATTGAGTTGGTCTACGACAAACACATTTCCTTCGGATGGATTGTCAGACAGGAATATATCTATATGGTCACCGTCCACGGCTTTCGTGCCACGGATATAGCCGTAGTCGTTGTTCATGGTAATGCTCCATTCCTGTCCGTTGGCATCCCTTCCGCTACGGACAGAGCCTTTGGGATTCTCAATGGTTACATCGTACCCGTCAATCTTGACATGACCTTTCTTGTAGTTGCCGGCCTCCTTCTGTGCTTCTGTAGGGGAGGTGTCGACCATTTCGCGCGCTTCCGCAATATGGTCTTGTGTTGTATTTTGTTTAGTGCCAGATAAAATATTAGCTTTGTGAATGGAAAGTTCGCTTTGAAGAGCAGCCGTGTCATTCTTCTTGCCTTCGGGTTTTATTTCTCCTGCTCCGCTTTCAGTTTCTCCATTTCCTGTTTCATCAGATAACTGCTGATTACCCTCAATGCTTCCCTTTGTCCGTCTGCTCCGTTCGCCAGATTGCGTTTCAGAAACTTTTTCTCTATCTCGGTCATAGCCTTCTTCGCTTCTGGGAGAAGGGCGATTATCTCTTTGTGACTCATCATCCGTAATTTCATCTGTACTCTCTGATAAGCTAGTTCGGTCATTTCTTTCTTTTCCATTGTCTATGGTTCCTTTGGTTTCTACAAATGTATTGATAAATTCGATGTATTCATCCGATTTTTTAAATTCTTCCACCAAATGTGGCATTTGTTCCATAGATGCTGTAATAGCATCTTGTAATTTTTGCAAATCCTCATAGCTCATGCCGTATTCTTCCCATGAGGCATTATCCATTTCTTGCATTATGGCTGCTTCTTCCTCTTTGTATAATTGTTTAGCTTGTGCTATTCGGTTACGTTCAACCATACGATTCAGATTTCCCATGGTGCGTGATTCGGATAATGCACCGATAATGGCGTTCAGACCGGCATTGGGGTCGTATTGGTCAAGTATGTTCAATTCTCCTTCACGGTCTATCTGCATCAGTCTGTCGCCAGCTTCACGTACAGACATGCCATCTTTGGATATCAGACCAATAAATCCAGAGAGATCTGAATTACTATAGCCGCTTTCTTTCTTCAGACTTTCAGGGGTGAGTCTGATGTCACCAGCGGAAAGAATAATGGCAGCCAGCTCTTCGGAGGTATGTGGATTGAGGTCTGACAAGATGTCCAATGCGTTCTTGCTGTCCTTCATTAGTTTTTGTGCGTCGGTATATTCTTTACTGGGCTTATATACATTCTGCTTTGAGTGTTGCGATTTCTGTGCAGCTTCTGCCTTGTTTACTATACTTTGAACTTGTTCGGATGATTTGCCACCCGTAATTTCGAGCAAATTATTCCAGAAAGAAAGGCTTTTCCGTGTGGAGTTTAATACTTCTTTTTCTTCTTCTAAAAATTCACGGGCGGCAATCATTTCATCGGGTCCCAGTACACTGTTCGCTACTTCTGTTTGGTCATTCTGTAATTTCTCAGTCTGTTTCTTTTCTTCTTCTCGTAATGCTTCAATCTGATTTCGTATGCTTTTAACCGCATCGTTTATACCTAACAGATCCACTAAATAGGCACGTACATCGTCCGGATCGCTGTTCTCATAATCAGGCATACCGGCGCGTTTATGCCCTTCAGGATATCTAGCAAGACGGTTGATTGGTTTTTTTATTTCTTCGGCTATGCGCTTTTGCTCTTCTTCCGCCGTCTGCTTGGCGGCAATGCGCTCCTGTTCTTTGACAATACGTTGTGCTTCTTTCTCGGCTTTCTTTTGTTGACGTTCAATTTCTTTGGTGGTCTGCTCCTGTTCCAAAGAGAATCTTTTATCAGCTTCCGCGTATTCAAGCATGTAGGGAATCGCTTCTGCATTACCGATCATTTCTGACAGATCTTCATGGGAAATCAGTTCTGGTGCTGACTGTCCTTCTTCCTGCACAGTCCATTTTCCACTGGGATGTTTGCCCAATACAGCCACATTGAACGTCTCTCCACTACCCGTTGCAAGCGTATAAGTTTGTCCGGGAACAATTTCGGGAGCGTCAAGAATCATGGCGTCATTTTGGTAGTCTGTCAGCATGTCATTGAGTACTACGTTCTGTTCAAGGAATGACGGGGAATAGACATTGGAGGGGATCATTGAGATAGCGTTGTTTTCATCAAAGCTGTTAAAGTCAGGTTTTCCATTGACAGTTTCCAGTGGTATAACAATGACTTGTCTTTCAGGAGAAGTATAATTCCCTTCCGCATCCATACCGTTTACAATAATCCCTACTTCGTGATTTTTGTCACCGTATTTTCCAAGTTCCACAACGACTACATTGCCATTGGGGGACATAGATTGTACTTTCTGCTGCGCCGCCTGTACTTCGGGTACATGAGCTTCGTCCAGTGCATCGTTTAGTCCGTCAGCAGCATCGCGTTGTTCCAAATAGTCTTCTGCCAGTCGTCGGATGTTGATATCCATCTGACTCAACGCTTGCGAACGTTGCTTTTCCGAAGCCATGATTAACGATTCAATATCCTGTTCCGTCATGCCTGTCTGCATAAGCCGTTCCTTTGAAATACGTTCACGTACAATTACGCCACGCATTTCCTGTGGATTATGCTTCTTGAAAATGGCTTCACCGCGACTGTAACCGGTCGGTACATTTGTTGGAATTTCTTGCATCTCGTTTGTTCCGGCAACTGGAAGAACGTCTTGCTCTACAGGTACTGTTTCTTGATAATTGCCTGTACCTTCATCTAATGCCTGTTCCTTTTTTTCGCCTTGTAGGATATTCTGCATATTTTCTACATATTCATCGTATGCGCGGCGTTCTTCTTCTGTCAGTGAATTGTATTTTTTCTTCAAAACTTTGTCCATCCATCCTGATTCCTTGCCATATCCTTCGTCCATTCTTCCTCTTAGTTTGGATGTACTATAGTGATAGTCTTCGGTGGATGTAATATCTTTCAGGGTATTGTCAAGCATCCTATACAAACGTTTCGCCTGTTCTTCACCTGTTTGTTTAAACTGATAGCCGTTTTTTCCTCGTGCGTATATTTCTCCAACCTGCTCGCGTGAGATGCCGAATTGTTGTGCGAACATGTCGAACATGCGGATTGCGGATGACATTTTGCTGGCATTTTCCATCATTTCTTCAAGCGCACTGACTTGATTGGGTTTCACCTGATTCATCGTGTCGTATCTGTAATTCTCAGCCTTTCCGCGCGAGTTAAAGTATCTTGATTCATTGGTCTGTCCTGAAGCATTGAATATGTCAACCTTAAATTGTCCGTCTTGGGTTTCTTCTACGTCACTGACATTGGTTGAAGGAGAGAGCTTGAAATAGTTCCCAGTAATGATATATCCGACTTTCGCTTTGGTAGCCAAATCAATGTTAGGATCTGCGAGAAGCTGGCCAATGGCGGACTGTTCTTTCTTGAATGCCATCTCCTGTGAAACTTCCGCCCATGTGTTGTCAGCAAGCCCTTCCGTCTGCTCTGGAGATTTACGGAGTTCGTTAGCATCCCGGAGCTGTAGTATAGATTCTGTTATTTCCTTTGCGTTATTTCCTTTTATACCTGCTTGGTTAAGTTGGTGTATATTTTCCTTTGACAGGTTTATATCTGACAAGTCAATGCCTTTCATACGCCTCTTGGCCGAGTAGCCTTTAACGACTCCCAATATGTCAAATCCGATATTCATAAGACCCGCGTGAACTAATTCGTCTGTCCAGTCTACATCATTGATATTGAAATCCGGATTCTCCATGTACTGACCCATGACGGAACTTCCGGCGAGAATGGCTGTACGTCCTCCCAATGAGGTTCCATAGCCGAATGCCTTGCCTGTCTTTTTCCCAAGGCCTTTGCTGATTAACGATTGTGTCTTTTCTGGAACAATCCCGAACAGCCCCATAACCGCGCCAGTGGCCGCTCCTTTACCGGACGCTTCAATTACTTTCCATGCGTCGATGTTGTCTGTAGCATATAACTGGGAAGCTGCACTCCCGGCCCCTTCCAATGCGGCAAAATTCGCTGCTTCGGATGCTGTGCGTATTCCCCACCGTAGTCCACTTTGTTGGATGACGCGCGAAGCGATTCCTTTGGCCGCTTCTTCACTGATCCCAGATAGCATGTATCGTTTTGCAAGATTGTTAATGATAGGACGTGAAACGGCCTTTCCGACCGTGCCTCCTATACCTCCGGTTACAGACATGACAGGCAGGTCCATAGCAATTCCGGCAGCAGTCCCGGCAAATTTTTCTAGTCCGGTTGCATCATAGTTCTGTGTCCCTTGCATCTCAATCTGACGTTGTACAGCACTTTTCCCGTTTGAAAGACCTAGTATATTTCCCAAAGTCGAATTTTCAAAAGCACTTCTTAGTATGTATTCTGCCGTTCCTTTAGGCGTATTTTTTTGCACAAGGTAATCATATACCTTTTGCATAAGCTTGTTGCGAATATCATTCCCTTCATGTATGCTTTGAGCTGTTCCTTGTCCTGCTTCTACTCCTTTTTTGCTGTCAAGGTATTGGGAAACACCGTCTATTACATGTCGCATGTCTGTTGCCTTTGCGTAGATGTCATTCTGCTGCCTCCCTTGCCCGGCGGAGCCGCTAAAATTAAACCAGCTTTTGTCGCCATAGACCTTCCTATTGTATTCTTCTAATTCTTTCCTTCCTTGCTCACGGGTGGAGGATATCAAATTATCTACAATTTCTTTTAGTTCATCATTCCAGATGTTTTCCACCTCTTCTTTGGGCGCGTAGGCTAATATTTGTGTATCTGCCTTAAATAATTTCATGGCCTCATCTTCCGGAAGCCCCATTTGTAACACGGATTGTCTTGACTGTTTCGACTGAGGCTCCATTGTATGAATGGTTTCTTCTTCGATAGATTTCTGAGGGGTTGACACTTGTTGCTCCGTAAGTTGTGTGCTTTCAGAAGTAACCGGTGAGTAGGATGTTTGTTGTGTACCTGCTTTAAATGAGCTCAGGACTTCGTCAGACGGCAAACCGGTATTCAGGAATGGTTTTCGTGATACAGATGCTTGAGGTTCCTGCTGCGGATTAACCTCAAAATCACTTGCTATACTTTTGTAAAAATCATCAGCAGTACCTATCTCATCTTCTGACAAGCCAAAATCTATCAGATTATTATAAAATTCATCGGCAGTCCTTTTGTCTTTTATAGCATTTCTGAACTGGTCTAATGTACCTATCTCATATTCTGAGACTCTTCCTGACTGAATGAGATTATCGTATAGAATTTCTCTTTTGGGCTTTGGCATATATTAATTTTTTTTATTATTGCGGTAAAAGTTTTCCTGTTCTTTTCTCTCCGTTAGGTAAAAGCGATTTTCTTTTGTTCTCGGCTGCATACTTGGAAATAGATTCGTACATCTCTTGATTTGTAGGGGTAGTGCTTCCACTACCATAAAATCCGGATTCTTTTTTTACTTTATAGGGGCTGTTATCTCCTCCTGTCATTTCTAGAACGTCTTTATAGGCAGTAGTAATCCAATTGTTGCCATTTTCTTTCTGACTATATCGCTTTGATGTCCTGCCATCTCTTGACGGAACATCTATGAATTGTTCTTTTCTTGATTCAGTTGTAATTCTATTTTTTAGTTCTAACGCTTTGGATAGAGAAATTTGCCCGCGTCTGTGTTTATCTTTTATGGATTCCAGCTTTTCTTTTTGTCCCTGTGAAAGAAGAGAATAGTCTATTTTGAATTGGCGTTCCAGTTCTTTCTGCGCGGCATCGTGGTCAAGCTTGTCATAAAATTGTTTTTGTTTTGCCTGATTCAATTCTATTCTCGCCTGCTCGGCCCTGTCACGTGCGATCGCTCCGATATAGTCCTGATAATTCTGACGTGACAGATTGTCCCTGTATTGGCGTATTCTGTCAATACGTGCTTGGCCTTCACGTCCGGCTCCTGAAAGATTCATTGACGGATTGCCTCTTCGTGTTCTTACCACATTCACCAGATTGGCCAGAACACTTCCTACAGCATTGATACTCTCGGCGGCACGTAAACGTCTTTCGGCATTAATTCTGTCCTCCTCGCTTTGTAACGGGTCCCGTCCTCTCAGGGCTTCCGCAAGTTCGGTGTAAGATAATCCCTCTTGTCCTTTTTTCTTGCGATAAGAAGCCACTCCTGACAGGTATGCGGCCGGTGACAGCTGGGGATGAGCCGCATAGGCTTCTTGTGCGCTCATTTCCTGCCACGGCTTTTCTGTACCAGGAAGCTGGACGGGAAGCTTGTCCGCATTTTCCCGTTCTTGAACGGTATTGACTGTAGACACACTCGTCGCAGGTTTTTGAACAGCCACCGTGGGACGTAACGGCAACTGTTCCCGTGCGTTTTCCTCAGCTTGTCTCGCCACAGACTCATCATGGATCTGCCGCTCTTCCTCCGGATTGACAATGCCGGCAGCTTCTTTTCTTTTTTGATAATTGGTATATCTGTCCGTAACTGCCATACCTGCTATTTCTTTTTAGTGATTTGACTGGCTACAGCACCGCCTATGGGGCCACCGAAAACAGTGGCCGCAGCCGTTATACCTGTATTGAGAAGACCTCCTAATGCCGATGATTCCTGTTGGGCCTGTTGTTTTACATTATTGATAGCCTCCGTATATGATCGGTTTGCATCCAGATAATTTTTCATGGCCTGATCTTTTTTGGCAGTGGCGGTTGAGGCTATTCCGGCCGTAATATTTTCAAGTGACTGGTTGGCTCCCTGCTTCTGCAAGGCAACGCTCTCATCTGTAGCACCTGTTACAGCGGCGCTTCCTGCTGTCCGTTTGTTGTTTGCCATCAGCAGTTCTCTGGCTTGACGCAGAGCCGCCTGATTCGCACTGTCCTGAAGAGGATCAGCGTAAGCCTGTTCCTGATAATAGTTCATTTCAAGATCCTTCGCCTTTTGAAGATCTTTGATTGATTCCTTATAGGCTTTATTGCCGCCTAGAACACTGGATAAAAGTCCCATAAATCGTAAATTGCACTTTATTATTTAATATCAAAAGTAATCAGTTACATTTGTATCATGTTGATATAATGCAAGACGGAAGTATATTGTATAAGGAAGGGGACAAGGTGGCTCTTGATGGAACCTCATGGAAAGGCACGGTTGTCAAAGTTGAGTCGGACGATAATATATGCGTGGAACTTGACAATGGGATTACCATGTTTGCCCGTCCGGAATTATTGCATCTTTGCACTAAGGAAAACACAAAGCCTCTTCATGATGAAAATGGTAAATTTACAATAGGACATCCAAAGGTGGGGGGAGTTAAAAAAGGATATAGGACTGTCCGTCATTATCGAAACAAGCTTATGGAGCAACTGGCTCCGTTTATTGAGAGTATGGGAGAGATAATAGAGGCTATTGATGATCCTAGTGATAAAGTGCTTGCTGTTTCCCGAATTATCAAATATGCCATGCCGTCTCTTTCGTCCGTAGACTTTAAAGAAAACGCAAAACGAGATCTTTCAGCGGAGCAGAAGATAGCCCCTGTCTCTTATACACATCTGACGCTG
>ERZ1027236.566-NODE-566-length-11688-cov-22.946102_pt1 | contig 11688 bp, 10 predicted proteins | sample MGYA00519265_ERZ1027236 | MGnify/ENA primary metagenome ERZ1027236 (study PRJEB26926, sample SAMN06164642) | human gut metagenome | biome: ENVO:00009003; feature: ENVO:2100002; material: ENVO:00002003 | host: Homo sapiens | place: USA | collected 2012 ... | reverse complement strand
CGAGATTAGCGAGTGTCTCGTGGGCTCGGAGATGTGTATAAGAGACAGGCTTTTTAGCAGGCCGCCATCCGACTCCGTTTCAATTGAACTAAAGAGCCTAACGATCTTAGAGTCCTTAAAGACTTTAACGACCTTCGGGAAGGTTCGGACTTTGGACGAAGCTGAAGTTCGGAGTGCCAACAAATGGCGCGACATTTAGTAGAATGGAAGCGTCTGGACTTAGGCTAATCCTGAAATGTTTCGGGCGGAAAGATATTTTTGGGCGGAGGGGTGGAAAGTGGGGAAATTTTGCTTACCTTTGCAAAAAGCAATCAACATATAATTCCCCTTTGGCAGATGAACCCGAACAGCCTGGTTTCCATCGACGACCTTTCCGAGCAGCAGATTCTCGACCTGCTCGAAACGGCACGATTTTTTGAAGAGCATCCCAATCACAAGTTCCTCGACGGGAAGGTGGTGGCGACGCTCTTTTTTGAACCCTCAACGCGCACACGCCTCAGTTTCGAAACGGCGGTAAACCGCCTCGGAGGCCGCATCATCGGTTTTTCGGACGCGGCTACCTCGTCGTCGTCGAAAGGCGAGACGCTCAAGGACACCATCAAGATGGTGAGCAACTATGTGGACCTCATCATCATGCGCCACCATCTGGAAGGGGCGGCACGCTATGCCACGGAGGTTACGGAGACGCCCGTAATCAATGCCGGCGACGGCGCCAACCAGCACCCCTCGCAGACGATGCTCGACCTCTACTCGATTCTGAAGACGCAGGGCACGCTCCACAACCTCACCATCACGATGGTGGGCGATCTGAAATACGGACGAACCGTCCACTCGCTGCTTATGGCGATGAAGTATTTCAACCCGACGTTCCGCTTCGTGGCCTGCGAGGAGCTGCGGATGCCGCGCGAATACATCGAGTTCTGCCGCCGTCAGGGCATAAACTTCGAGGAGCATACCGACTTCTCGCGCGAGGTTATCGATTCGACCGACATACTGTATATGACCCGCGTGCAGCGCGAGCGTTTCAGCGACATCATGGAGTATGAACGCGTGAAGGATCTCTATTCGCTCCACAACGATATGCTCTCGACGTCGAAGCCCAATCTGCGCGTACTGCATCCGCTGCCGCGCGTCAACGAGATTTCGACCGACGTCGACGACAATCCCAAAGCCTACTACTACGAGCAGGCGCGCAACGGTCTGTTCGCACGCCAGGCGCTGATTTGCCGTGCTCTCGGCATCGACCCGCGCAAAGCATAACTTTCCAGTAATTTCCATCAGCTCAACAATATGCACACCAATAAAGAGCTTGCCGTAGCGGCTCTGCGCAACGGCACCGTAATAGACCACATTCCGCCGGAGGCTCTATTCAAATGCGTGGCCATTCTCGGCCTGACCTCCACCACGCGCCGTATCACCATCGGCAACAACCTCGAAAGCGACAAGCTCGGCTCAAAGGGGATAATCAAGGTGGCCGACACCTTTTTTCCCGACGCCGATCTGAACCGCATCGCGCTGATTGCCCCCACGGCGGTGGTAAACATAGTGCGCGACTACGAGGTTGTCGAGAAGCACCCCGTGGAGCTTCCCCACGAAATCCGCGGCATCGTAAAGTGCGACAACCCCAAGTGCATCACCAACAACGAGCCGATGACCACCGTATTCGAGACCGTAGACCACAAGCCCGGCCACATCCGCTGCCGCTACTGCAACCACACCGTGGCCAACGCGAAAGCCAACATAGCCGGCCACAACTGATTACCGCTCCACCGCTCCCCGACGCATGAAACAGAAACGCAACCTCAAACCCGGCACGATGCTCTATCCGCTCCCGGCGGTAATCGTGACCTGCGGCTCTACAGACGGCCCGTCGAACATGCTCACGGTGGCCTGGACGGGCACGGTATGCACAAATCCGCCGATGGTCTATATCTCCGTGCGCCCCGAGCGCCATTCCTATCCGCTCATCGAGGCCAACATGCAGTTCACCATCAACCTGACCACGGCAGCTATGGCCCGCGCCACCGACTGGGTGGGCGTACGCTCCGGCCGCGACTACGACAAATGGGCCGAGACGGGTCTGACGCCCGTACGCGGCGTAGCTGTGGAATGCCCCTACATCGACGAGTCGCCGCTCTCGCTCGAATGCTTCGTAAAAAGCATCATCCCACTGGGAAGTCACAACATGATTGTGGCCGAGGTGGTCAACGTGCTGGCCGACGAGGAGCTTTTCGACCCCGAGACCGATGCCTTCCGCCTGGAGGACGCCGGGCTTCTCAACTACACCCACGGCCACTATTATGCCCAGGGAGAGCCGCTGGGCAAATTCGGCTTTTCCGTGCAGAAAAAGGCTGCACGCAAGGCCGGCGCAAAAAACAATCAGGACAACAACCAATCAAGATAACACTATGCAACGCGACACCCAAATTTTCGACATCATCGAGCGCGAACATCAGCGCCAGCAGAAAGGTATCGAGCTGATCGCTTCTGAAAACTTCGTCTCACCCCAGGTGATGGAAGCCATGGGCTCCTGCCTGACCAACAAATATGCCGAGGGCTATCCGGGCCACCGCTACTACGGCGGATGCCAGGTGGTCGACGAGGCCGAGACCATAGCCCGCGAGCGCCTCAAGCAGCTCTTCGATGCCGAATACGTCAACGTGCAGCCCCACTCGGGTGCGCAGGCCAATATGGCCGTGTTCATGTCGGTGCTCAAACCCGGCGATACCTTCATGGGTATGAATCTCGACCACGGCGGCCATCTGAGCCACGGCAGCCCCGTGAATTTCTCGGGGCTGGTATTCAACGCCGTAGGCTACAATGTGGATAAGGAAACCGGCCGCGTGGACTACGACGAGATGGAGCGCATAGCCCTCGAAAAACGCCCGAAACTGATTGTAGGAGGTGCCAGCGCCTACTCGCGCGAATGGGACTATGCCCGCATGCGCCGCATAGCCGACGAGGTTGGCGCCATCTTCATGGTCGACATGGCCCATCCGGCCGGCCTCATCGCCGCCGGACTTCTTGAGAACCCGCTCAAGCACGCCCACATCGTGACCTCCACCACCCACAAGACGCTCCGCGGTCCGCGCGGCGGCGTAATCCTCATCGGCAAGGACTTCGACAACCCCTGGGGGAAGACCACCAAGAAGGGTGAAATCCGCAAGATGTCGTCGCTCATCGATTCGGCGGTGTTCCCTGGCGTGCAGGGCGGTCCGCTCGAACATGTGATTGCAGCCAAGGCCGTAGCCTTCGGTGAAGCTCTCACACCCGAGTACAAGGAGTATCAGAAGCAGGTGCAGAAAAACGCAGCTGCCATGGCGGCAGCCATGACCGACAAAGGCTACAAGATTATCTCCGGCGGTACCGACAACCACTGCATGCTCGTTGACCTCCGCACCAAGTTCCCCGACCTGACGGGCAAGGTGGCTGAACGCGTGCTCGTAGAGGCCGACATCACCGCCAATAAAAACATGGTGCCGTTCGACACCCGTTCACCCTTCCTCACCTCCGGAATCCGCCTGGGCACTCCCGCCATCACCACCCGCGGCCTGAAGGAGGAGGAGATGGGCCATATCGTGGAACTCATCGACACCGTTCTCTCCAATCCCGAAAGCGAGGCCAACATAGCTTCGGTGCGCGCCGAAGTGAACCGTATGATGGCCGACCGCCCGATGTTCGCATGGTAAATATGACCAAACTGCTTTATAGAATCTATCTGCTGCTGATTGCGCTGCCGCTGGTGGTAGTCGCCACCATCCTGGCCGGAGTCCTGACAATTATCGGAACCGCCCTCGGGGGCGGCCGTTTCTGGGGCTACTGGCCGGCCCATATCTGGGCGCGCGTATGCCTCGCCCTCTGCTGGGTGAGGGTGAAGGTCTCGGGCCGCGAGAACATCTCGGCCGACACCTCCTACGTATTCGTGGCCAACCACCAGGGAGCATTCGATATCTTCGCCATCTACGGCTATCTCAACCACGACTTCCGCTGGATGATGAAAAAAGGGCTGCGGGGATTTCCCGTAATCGGGGCCGCATGCGCCGCCGCGGGCCATATCTTCGTCGACAACTCGTCGCCGGGGGCTATACGCCACACCATGGAGAAGGCAGAGCGCGTGCTGAGCCACGGCACCTCGCTGGTAATCTTCCCCGAAGGGGCCCGAACCTTCACCGGCAAGATGCGCCCCTTCAAAAAGGGAGCCTTCCAGCTGGCCATGGAGTTCGCGCTCCCGGTAGTTCCGGTTACAATCGACGGCTCTTTTGAGGTGATGCCTCGCACCACCGTAGTGCCCTCGCCCGGAACGATACGGCTCATCATCCACAAGCCCGTGGCAGCGCCGGCCGACGAGTTCGACCGCGGCCGAGTAATCTCGGAATCGTTTGCGGCCGTGCACTCCGCTCTCCCCGACCGCCACAAATAAGACAGCACCCGCGCGGAGGCGTGCCAAACATTCGGCAGCACACCGTTGTTATATAAGGTGACAGACATGGCAGACGCTCTGCCAGTTTGTCACTTTTTCTGTCGCGTTTCCGAGGGTATGGCTCTTAGAGACGCTTTTGGCACGGATATTGCAACATACTACTTTCAGAAAGAATAAATCTAAAAACTAACATAACTCTCATGAAAATCAAACCGCTTGCCGACCGTGTGCTCATCAAGCCCACCCCGGCCGAAGAGACTACAATTTCGGGCATCATCATTCCCGATTCCGCTAAAGAGAAACCCCTGCGCGGCACCGTACTCGCCGCCGGCAACGGCACCAAGGATGAAGCCATGGTGCTCAAGGAGGGCGACGAAGTGCTCTACGGCAAATATGCCGGCACCGAGGTGGAATTCGAGGGCGAAAAGCTCCTGATCATGCGCCAGAGCGACGTGCTCGGCGTGTTCGAGAAATAAGCCCGTAAACTCAACAACTAAAGCTTGAAACACTACAACTATGGCTAAAGAAATCAAATTCGATATCAAGGCTCGCGAAGAGCTCAAGAAAGGCGTCGACGCTCTTGCCGACGCAGTGAAAGTTACCCTCGGCCCGAAAGGCCGCAACGTAATCATCGAAAAGAAATACGGCGCACCCCACATCACCAAGGACGGCGTATCGGTAGCCCGCGAAATCGAGCTCGACGACCCGTTCCAGAACATGGGCGCACAGCTCGTGAAGGAGGTTGCATCCAAGACCGGCGACGACGCCGGCGACGGCACAACCACCGCTACCGTGCTGGCACAGGCAATCATAACCCACGGACTGAAGAACGTGGCCGCCGGCGCCAACCCCATGGACGTGAAGCGCGGCATCGACAAGGCCGTGGCAGCCATCGTAGAGGGCGTGAAAGCCCAGGCTGAGGAAGTAGGCGACGACTTCAAGAAAATCGAGGACGTGGCCCGCGTATCGGCCAACAACGACGAGGCTATCGGCCATCTGATTGCCGAAGCCATGAAGAAAGTGAAGAAGGAAGGCGTAATCACCGTCGACGAGGCCAAGGGCACGGAAACTACGGTCGACATCGTGGAAGGCATGCAGTTCGACCGCGGCTACATCTCGCCCTATTTCGTGACCAACACCGAGAAGATGGAATGCGCTATGGATTCCCCCTACATCCTTCTCTACGATAAGAAAATCTCCAACCTCAAGGATATGCTTCCCATCCTCGAAGCTACCGCCCAGAGCGGCCGTGGCCTGCTCATCATCGCCGAGGACGTCGACCAGGAAGCTCTGGCCACTCTCGTGGTTAACCGTCTGCGCGGCTCGCTGAAAGTATGCGCCGTGAAGGCTCCCGGCTTCGGCGACCGCCGCAAGGAGATGCTCGAGGACATCGCCATCCTCACCGGCGGTGTTGTGGTTTCAGAAGAGAAAGGCATGAAGCTCGAAGGCGCTTCGCTCGACGTGCTCGGCACGGCTGAGAAGGTGACCGTCAACAAGGAGAACACCACCATCGTAAACGGTGCCGGCAACAAGGACGCCATCGCAGCCCGCGTGGCTCAGATCAAGGCTCAGATCGAGCAGACCAAGAGCGACTACGACCGCGAGAAACTTCAGGAACGCCTGGCCAAGCTCGCCGGCGGTGTGGCCGTGCTCCATATCGGCGCACCCTCGGAAGTCGAGATGAAGGAGAAGAAAGACCGCGTTGACGACGCCCTGAGCGCAACCCGCGCAGCCATCGCCGAAGGCATCGTGCCCGGCGGCGGTGTGGCCTACATCCGCGCCATCAAGAACGCCGAAGGCCTCCGCGGCTCCAACGACGATGAAGAGACGGGTATCCATATCGTGCTCCGTGCCGTCGAGGAACCTCTCCGCCAGATTGTGGCCAACGCAGGCGTGGAAGGTGCCGTAGTGGTGCAGAAAGTCAAGGAAGGCAACGCCGACTTCGGCTACAACGCCCGCACCGACAGCTATGAGAACCTCATGGCAGCCGGCGTGATTGACCCCGCCAAGGTAACCCGCGTAGCCCTCGAAAACGCCGCCTCGATTGCCGGCATGTTCCTCACCACCGAGTGTGTTATCGCCGACAAGAAAGAGGAGAATCCCGTTGCCCCCGCAGCACCCGCCGGAATGGGCGGCATGGGCGGCATGATGTAATCCCCCGAATATAAAATATGGGGCCTATAAGCCCCATACAATACCAGAGCGGCGTGCCGGTTAATCCCGACACGCCGCTCTGATTTATAATCGTTCTGGATGCTATCGGTTGTTTATCGCACTCCCATGCTTGCCGCCGACTTTGGATTCGCGAGCGTTGGTGCTCACCAACGCGCCGCTCGACGAATCCACATCAGCCTTTTGCGCAACGAGGTCGCCGGTATTGACAACCGCGCCGCTTGAAGCGTCAACATCGAGGGTGTTGCACTTTCCTGCAAGCGTCACGACCGCGCCGCTCGAAGCATCGGCTTCGACGGCCTGAACGTCGATTCCCTCGACGTTGACAACCGCTCCGCTCGAGCCGTCAGCCTTCAGCGCGGCTCCCTTCAGCGACTGGATATTAATTATTGACCCGCTTGAAGCATCCACGGAAAGCGGCCCCTGGAGAGTGAGGCCATTCCAAATTTTCACCTGCGACCCCGAGGAAGCATCTATTTCCGTAAGCGCCTCAGCCTGTAGCGATACGCGCACCTTTTCATCGAGAATGTAAAAGCCATCCTCACGGTCTACGCTGATTTCCAGCTCTTTCCCCTTCTGCTTTACGATTACGCGGTCTATAAGTTCTTCGTTGCAGCTTATCTCGACAGGCTTCTGCGGCCCCTGCACGAAAATCACCTCGATGCCGTCCGACACCGAAAGTTTGTTGAACATCGCCACGTCTACACTCTTTTCCGACCTCTTTCCCGAAGCAAGCTTACCCGTTGAAGAGTGTACACATGCGCCCAGCATCGTGCAGGCAATCAATCCGATAACGCCTGCCGCAATAAATTTTGTAGCTTTCATATTTATGGAATTTTACTTATAAAATGCAAGAGTGATATAACCTTATTATCTACAACTCCATCGCCTTAATAATCAATATCTCCTCAGAGGCCCGGAGGGCCGAGGTTGTTTCCAACCCCAGGCGCCAACCGTAGGTCAAACCTGGGGTAGAGCTTAGAAATTCGTAGACAATATATAATATTGACGACCCGAGGCATCCAAAAGTTTCATTAAGGCCGCAAAAAAACGATGCGCCGGAGGGAATCCGACGCATCGCGTTTTCGATTTCGTCTGCAAGGATTACTTGCGGATGCCGAGCTCTTTCTGGGCGATGATGGCACGGTAGCGGGTGATGTCCTTCTTGATCAGGTAATCAAGCAGGCGACGGCGCTTACCTACGAGAGCCTTAAGGGCGCGGGCGGTAGTATAATCTTTGTGATTTGACTTCAGGTGCTGAGTCAAATGAGCGATACGGACCGAGAATAATGCAATCTGGGCTTCAGGAGAGCCAGTGTCAGTCTTGCCCTTACCGTATTTCTCGAAGATCTCTACTTTTTCGTCAGAATTCAAATGCATTCTTTCAGAGATTTTTAGGGGTGAAAAAAAATATATAATAAAGAAAATATGATGCCGACGGGGCTGCTGCTCTGCGGTTTTCCGGCTTTCGACGGCCGTTGTCAGGCGGCATACATTCCGTTAGCGACCGCAAAGTTAACACTTTCCCCGCTAATTCCCAACCCCTCCCCCAAAATTTTTCGCTCGTCCCCGCATTTTCAGGCGTTTCCAAGGCTGCCCCATAATAATCCTCCGGAAATGCTTTGCCATCAACCTGTAGGGATGCACCCTCGTGCATCCGCCGGGGTCAATGGTCTAAATTGCTGATATTCGGATGAGGTTCCCCAGCGAACCATTTCCGACCAAATTGTAGGGACGCACGGCTCGTGCGTCCGCGAAACCTTCTAAAAATCAGACGATACATTCGGACGCACAGGCCGTGCGTCCCTACATTTCGGTAGTTCTGCATCAGCCCCCTACAACCTGATAGCCGACTGCATCTCATTACAAATACGAAAGTGGGTGCAACCCTTGGCTACACCCACTTTTACTTAATGTCTGAAATCTCCTTTTAAAGTCGGATTTTCTGAACTTTATCCCCGGCCTTAACGATATAAATCCCCTTTGCAAGCCCAGAAACCATGTTCGCACATTCCCTGAATACACTCTTTCCCGAAATATCGAACACCTCCACCGGAGCTTCACCATCGGCGTTATCAACCTTGATAACCCCATTCTCAACCCTTATTACAGGCTCGTCCGTCCCCACTCCGGCGTCCATTTCCGCATCCTCAATCCCGCTGAAATCCATCTCCCAAATATACTTGAATTTGCGCCATGGTTCAACCCGTTTATAAACTGACGATGTTCCTGTCGGCACATATAAATAGGCATGTTTCATAACAATGTCAGGGAACGCCGGGGAACACTCCACTGGAACCGAACTTTGCACACAAATCCGTTGTAAGTATGAACAGTCACGGAATGCCTCATATCCTATGGAAGTCACGGAGTTCCCAATCGTCACTGCATTAAGGTCGGTGCAGCCATTGAACGCACTCTCTCCGATAGTAGTCACGGAGTTGGGAATCGTCATTGATGAAAGGCCGGTGCAGCCAGCAAACGCACTCTCTCCGATAGTAGTCACGGAGTTCCCAATCGTCATAGAGTTCAGCCTCCAGCAGTTATAGAACGCACTCGCTCCGATAGAAGTCACAGAGTTGGGAATCGTCATTGATGAAAGGCCGGTGCAGTCAGCAAACGCACTCTCTCCGATAGTAGTCACGGAGTTCCCAATTGTTACTGATGTAAGACAACCACATGCGTAGAACGCATTATCTCCGATAGCGGTCACGGAGTTAGGAATCGTCACGGAAGTGAGGCTGGAGCATCCCCAAAACGCGCCATCACTGATAGTAGTCACGGAGTTCCCAATCGTCAGGTAAGTAAGGCTGTGGCAGCCACAGAACGCATCATTTCCGATTGAAGTCACAGAGTTCCCAATCCTTACTGATGTAAGACCAAAACAAGCATAGAACGCACTCTCCCCGATAGAAGTCACGGAGGCGGGGATTGTCACCGATGTGAGGCTTTCGCACCAATAGAAAGCGCGACTACCGATTGATCGAACAGCGTTCCCTATCGTAAGGTAAGTAAGGCTGTGGCAGTCATAGAATGCTTCGTATCCGATAGATGTCACCGAACTTCCAATCGTCAATGATGTAAGGGCGGAGCACCCACGGAATGCATTCTCTCCGAAAGAAATCACTGAGTCGGGAACGGTCACCGTGGTCTTCCCTCTGGGACAAAATATAAGAACTGAAACATCTTTGTTATATACCACCCCATCAATAGATGACAATTTTTTATTATCAGGGTCAACATTAATGTGTTCTAACTTCGTACAGTTGTAGAATATATCAGTTGTTATAGCCGCCAAAGAGCTCCCGATTGTCACTGATGTAAGGCCGGTGCACGAAGAGAACGCGCTCGCATAGATATATGTCACGGAGTTTGGAATCGTCACTGACGTTAGGCCAGTACATTCACTGAACGCGCACTCTCCGATAGTAATCACGGAGTCTGAAATCGTCACTGATGTGAGGCCGGTGCATTCATTGAACGCCCAACCTCTAATAGACGTCACAGAGTTGGGAATCGTAACTGATGTAAGGCCGGTGCACTTGCTGAACGCATTCTCTCCGATAGAAGTCACGGAGTTCCCAATCGCCACGGAGGTGAGGCCGGAGCATCCCCAAAACGCGCCATCACTGATAGTAGTCACGGAGTTTGGAATCGTAACTGATGTAAGGCCGGTGCAGCCCATAAAGGCGTCTTTTCCAATAATATTCACTGAGCTGGGAATCATCACCGACTTAAGGTTATAGCAACTGTAGAACGCGCTCCGGCCGATAGAAGTCACGGTATAGGTCTTTTTGTTGTACAGGACATTTCGGGGAATTTCTATGTCTCCTGAAACATAATCCTTATTGTCTTTGGAATCATATAAATAATATGTAACTTCTACGGTACGCTTCCCTTCTGAAAGGATGTTGTAGTATAGTCCGTCTGATTCGAAGTCGCTGGCTGTGGCATATAGGTATGGAATGAGCGCGAATATAAGGACGAACGCTCTGATAAATGCAGTTTTCACTTTAGCTTGCACCTTTAATATCGTTCTGTGTTTCTCATCCTCCATCGAAACGTTTGCGATTGGACATAAAAAAGGTGTGAGGAATGTATCTTGTTTTATCCAAATCTCAGGTCTTGGCGTACCTTTTCCACGGATAAAACAATAGCCCCACACCGATATTGCCATATAGTCTGCCATTCGGCAGGATATAAGCAACCGATGCAGGTGCTATTGCCAATCTTATCTCCGTGGAATACCAAACCGCCAAGTTCGAGATTTGAAGATAAAATTTCAATAACACCTTTCTAAATTATGTTGATTCCGGGCCCCAACTCTTTGGGGCTGTGAATCAAATGCAAAATTAAGAAAAAATGTCATATTCGGGGCTATCTGTGAAAATATATTTTTATAGTATAATTCAATTCCACTATCTTCCATCCAACCACCTTCCCTGTCCATCTTTTGTCTTCGTGCCGGCCGTCTGTTTATCTTCCAATTCCTCTGCATCCACCCTCCGTGGGTATGCAACGAGACCAACATTTCGAGCCGCAAACGCCGTCGCGCTTGCCCCTACTTATGCCCGTCGCCAACCATAGGAGGTGCGTTCACCTGGTCCTCCGAGTGTCGTTACCACAACATCGGCTCTACGAGCCTCCCATGCTATGAGCGCCCATGTTGCCCCAGGCTCGGCCTACGGCCTTCACCTGGGGTTAGAAACGACCACGGCCCTCCGGGCCTCCGCTGATGTCTCAGTGCAGGTAAAATTTTTGTTCCAACTCCGAGCTTCAGCGAGTTATTTTTCTAAGGGTGTGCCGGGGATCCCCGAACCAACAATTTTCCGACTAAATTGTAGGGACGCCCGGCTCGTGCGTCCGCGTTAACAGCCGGGAAGCAGGCATTACATTCGGACGCACAGGCCGTGCGTCCCTACATTACGGTAGTTATGTGTGCAGACCTTTAGCTCGCATATCCGTCCGGATGGCGGGCGCCCTTGCTAAGGATTTATGCTTCTGTAGCGGGGAGTAGTGTTTTCAAGATTTTTACATAGATTTTTGAAGATTCAATAACGAAGTGCAAAAATCCTCGTTCTGAATAGCCCTATATT
>ERZ1027236.563-NODE-563-length-11796-cov-4.948045_pt1 | contig 11796 bp, 20 predicted proteins | sample MGYA00519265_ERZ1027236 | MGnify/ENA primary metagenome ERZ1027236 (study PRJEB26926, sample SAMN06164642) | human gut metagenome | biome: ENVO:00009003; feature: ENVO:2100002; material: ENVO:00002003 | host: Homo sapiens | place: USA | collected 2012 ... | reverse complement strand
CAGCACGCCCTCCCGCCATATCCTGTCCAGCTCGCCGTGGAACTTGGGCGACGGGCGGACGAAGTAGTGCGCGAGATAGGCCCGCCCGAAGTATTCAAGATCGAAGGCTCCGAGCTTCCGGCGCAGTCCCTTCGGCCCGGTCAGTTCCTTTCCGGCCCTGAAGTCCTCAAGGAGCTGCGCCCGCTGCTCGGGAAAGTTGCCGTCCTTTGTGACGTACTGCTCGAACAGCTCCCGCTGATACGCACGGTTTGCGACCGTTTCCCGGTCTTCCGGCTCTGTGAGCTTTTCGAGGTAGTCGTTCAGGTCAATCTTCGCCATCTGCCAGCACCTTCTCTCTTGCACGCTCCAGCACGTCGTGAAGCTCGCCAGCAAGCTCAGGGTGCTGCTTGATTGCCGCCATGAGCTCCGTCTCCATCTGCTCGAAGGCAAGCTCTGCTTTTTTCTTCATGTCCTGCCGGACGCGCTTTTCGTAGGTGGCGTTCCGGGCGAGGCTTGCGATGAGTCGCCCCGCCTTATCCAGCGGCATTTCCTGAAAGTCGTCCTCAGCGGTGCTGACTCGCTGCATGAGCCCGTCCATGAGCACCATCGACGCCGCCTTCGTGTAGTCGAGGTCAGGGTGGGCCTCCACCGCTTGAGCGATCGCCTGAGTGCGCTGGATGGTCTGCGCTACGCGCTGCGCCGCCTGTGTGGTGCGGATCGCATAGCGCCCGATCGCTGACTTACTGATCTCGTAGCCTTCAGCCTTGAGCCATGCCGCCAGTTCTTCATAGGTGTTGGAGGTGTCCGCAAGCCGGACGTCGAGTTGCCCCTTAATATCGTCCGGGAGCTTGTCGATCGTCGAGCTGACCCGCGTCCTCCGTCGCTCCGCCTTAGACATCGATGCCCGGGTCGTTGATCGTGCCCTCGACGAGATCGACGCCCTTGCGGGTGAGCTTGATGATGGAGTCCTTGCGGTAGGCGTTGTAGGCGTTCACCGATCGGTCGGTGAAGGTCACATAACCCGCCTCCTGCAGATACTCGATCGGCTTTGAAATGTCCGGCGAGTAGATCAGGCCGTCAGCGACGAGGGCGTTTGTGATCTGACGGACGAGCAAGGCGTTCTGACTGCCTTTTGCGAGGGCTCGGACGATGTAGCCCCGGATTGCTTTGTTCTTGCTGACCTCCTGCTCGGTCAGCTCGTCAAGGATTGCCATGAGGTCACTCCTCCTTTCCTTTGGCTTTGCCTCCGTAGAGGATTTGGTCGAGCTTGTCCTCGACCCTGTTCATGACCCGAATGTAGTCCTCCCGCGTCACATAGATCAGGGGGAGGTCTGCCTTCAGGTCGTTGAGGTTCTTGTCCAGCGTCTTGATGTCCTCGGCGTTCCGCTTGTCCGCCTCTTCAAGACTGGCGAGCGTCTTCTTCATAAAGAAGGTGAGCGCCCCGACGACGACGGTGCACAGCAGCGACGCCGCCGCGCCGATGAGGGCGGTGATCTGAGAGACGTCCATGTGCCGCCCTCCTTACCGTTCCGCTTCGCCTTCGATGAGCGCACTCTCCGGGAGGGTGATGTACGGCTCGTTCTGCTTGATCTCCAGCACAGCGGCCTCGATGCACTTCGTCAAATACTCGTCGAAGCTGCCGAGGTTCTTCGTGATGACCCGCTGCGCCTCCGGCGCGATCGACGCCTTGACCTCGTCAAAGACCTGTTTGCCCAGCGCGACCAGCTCCTCGCGGCTTGCCTTGCCGCCCTTGACCGCCTCGCGCAGCGCCTTTGCCGTGGTCTGCTCCATTGCGCCCACCGACAGCGTGGCGAGGTTCGCAACGTCCTCCAAGGCGTCGTCCAGCACCTTGCGGGTGGATGCGTCCTCGATCTGCGCGGTCTGCGCCTTCAGCTTGGATGTGCCGAGCCGGATGTAGTAGACCGCGTAGGCCCCGGCGAGGGCCAGCACGGCGAGCGCAACGTTGACCAGCAGCTCGGTCGCCGCGCTCTGGATGATCTCCATGCTCATGTTTGGTGTCCTCCTTTGGATATAAAAATAAGACTATGAGCTATGCTCATAGTCTTATTTTACCGTCCCTTTCAGGAACCTTATATATGTACTGCTTCTTAGAAATGTTGTCTTAGAACGTAGTGTTTTCCGGCTCGTCGCCGTAGTCGAGAAGGCTCATCTGTCCCTCCAGCTTCCCCTCGCCGCAGAGCTGCCGCACCCACCGCTCCGTCACGCCGTACTTGCGGGCGAGCTCGGGGTGGTTGTAGCCGTTGAACTCCGCTTTGATGTGAGCGTCTCGGACAGGGCGAAGGACACTCTCCGGCTTCTGGAGGTAGATGGTCGAGCCGCCGACGACCGAGCACAGCTTGTAGTAGTTCTCGACGCCGATCGTCTCCGCGATGATGCGGTTGTCGCCGTCAGGAATCATGTCGATCGTCAGTTCCTTTACGAGGTCTTCCATGTCCCGCCCTCCGCGTCCTTACTCGGTCACTTTTGTGAAGAGCTTCCCCAAGATACCGAACATCTCGCCGACCGTCACCTGTTCGCTGAACTTCTGCCGCCAGAACTCGGGGGAGTTGATGACGCCAGCCTCCGTGAGCGTTTCAAGCCCCTCCAGCTGATACGCCGGGAACTCCGGCTCCTGCTCCTCCGGCTCGCTCGGCGCGGACGTCTGCGGCACCTCGAACGCCATGATCTGACCTAACAGGGCGATAATCTTGCTGCCGTAGCCCTTGCCCGGTACGGCCCAGCCCTTGCCGTTGGGGTTGTCGCTTGCGCCCAGCCATTCCACATACTGCGCCGAGCCCCGTGTCACGAGGGAGAAGCGCGGGTCGACGCACCCGTTCACGAGCGCCTCCTTGGAGGCGTATGCCTTTAGGTGCTGGATCTGCGCCCGGACACCCGTGCGCGGGTCGGGGAAGGTCGCCGCCTGTCCTTTGGCGTTGCCGTTCAGCGCCCCGATGCCTGCGTAGTTGTTCTGCGTGGGGAGCACGATGCCGCCGTACTTGAAAAAGCCCGTCTCGTGGAGGCTCTGCGCAAAGGCGACGTCGCCGCGCACGCCCTCGGCCTCGCCCTCTTCGAGGAAGAACTGCGCCAGCTGCTCCAGCGAGCACGCCGGGAGCTGCGGCTCCGCGTTCTTGGATCGGGCGAACAGCGCCATCTGCTGTGCGCTCGCCTTGGCCTTGCCCATGATCTCCGTCTTGCCCGCCTCCGTGGTGGTCGCGCCGCCGTTCAGCTCCGTGAGCTTTGCGGCGACCTTCTGCTTGAACTGCGCCCAATGGGGCAGGATGTACAGCGGGCAGTTCTTCCTCGCGCCCTGCACGATGGAGTCCGGGTGGCCCATCCAGTGGTTGTGCGTGTACAGCTCGTTCACGCTCAAGCCGTGCTTCTTCAGCAGCAGTGCCGCCAGCAGCACACCGTTCTCTTCTGCCTTGAGGTCTTCCTTGCTGCCCGAGCCGTCCATGATGATCTCGATGGAGAGCGTCGTCTCGTTGCCGCCCGTGGCCTTCCGGCCATCGCCCGCGTGCCAGCCCACCTCGTCCTCTCTCAGGTTCTGCCATGCGTTGATGTCGTCGACGTAGTAGTGGACGCGTGCGTCGTTCATGTTGCCGTTAGGCCACGTCGCGCGGGTGTACTGCTCGGCGTCCTCCTCCACGTTCTTCAGGTCGTTGGTGTTGTGGATGGTCACGCCCTTGACCTTGCCCGTGCCGCCCGAGAGCAGACGGTCAGCCTTGTACTGTGCGCCCTTCTTGTATGCGCCGGAGTCCTTGGGCCAGACCGCGCCCCACGGGATGATCTTCTCGTTGATGACGAGGCCATGCTCCGTCCTCGTCGCGTCTGGTGTCAATTTTGCCATGATGTGAATCCTCCTATAAATTCATGACCGGGTTGTAGACCTTCTCGACATACTCCCCGATGCTGTATTGCTCGCGCCCCTCTGTTTTGAGTTGCTGCATGAACCGATCGGTCTCCACCGCCAGCTTCATCAGCTTCAGGATGCCAACCTGCTCCGATGTCACTTCGTGCAGCTCCGGCCCCACCGTTGCCATGATCGCCTTGCGGAGGTAGAAATCTGCGGTGTAGACATCCATCTCGCTGAAATCCTCCCACACCTCCCGGGCGAACTTCTTGCGGTTGAGCCGGGGCTTATCAGGTGGGAGAACGCCGTCCGCTTGGAGCTGCTTCTTGATCGCCGCACGCTCGGCCTTCTCCCGCTGCGTGAGGCGTTTCTTCCCCTTTGGCATTACATATCACCTCCCGCTGCTTCCGTGCCGTCTCCGCCCTCCTGTGGGCCGTATCCGAGCCTTGCGCGGTAGACATTCATCGCCCGCATGACCTGTGCGGTGGCTGCGTCGCTCGCCAGCTTCTCGCCAAGACGCTGCCGATCCTGCGCCGTACCCTCCGTGGAGGTTGCGCGAGGGATCTCCGCCATGTCCTCTGCGTGTAGCTCTGTCAGGCGGCGGGCAACATTGGGAGGGAGTTGTTCATAGTAGACCCGCAGGAACACAAGCCCCGTGTCCCTGCAGATGTCCATGCCGCTGCGGATGCTGTCCTGCATCCGCGCTATGCGTTCCAGCGCCGCGAGGATCGCTCGTTCCTCTATCACAGCTCCGCCTCCTTCCGGCGCTGCCGTGCGAGGATTGCCTTGAGCCCTTCGATGACCTTCTCGCATTGCGCCATGTTCAGCCATTCGATGCGGTCGACATGGGCCACGCGCTTGACAAAGCCTTGAATGCGGCGCGGGTCGTCATTCCAGCCCAGCGCCTCGCACAGCGCGTAGATCTTCCGGCGCTGCGCGGTGGTGCGGATGTCGCCGCCCGTGTCCGTGCGCTTGTCCCGCACACTCCGACTCACACTGTCCTTCATGTTCTGCAGCACGCGGGCAACAGTGTTGACCTCGCCCTGCGTCAGCATCTTCATGGACTCCTTGCCTGTCTCGCGGTAGACAACCGCGTGCAGATCTTCGTCCGTGAGGTGCAGCTCCGGCGACTTCGCGATCGCCCACAGCGTGCGGATGGAGGGCTGTTTGCGCCCAGTCCTTGCTGCTGTCATTCCGTGAGCCCCCTTCCTCAGTTGCCCGCCTTGATCTGCTCCAGCTTGGCGATGTTCACCTCATAGCCGAACACGTCGCTCTGTTTCCACGTTGCGCCCACGGCGTTCACCGTGTCCTCACCGTACTTCTTCAGAGTCTCCTTGCTGACCTTCTCTTCCACCACGATGCAGTCCGTCATCTGGCGGGACTTGAGACGGCGGATGATCTCCTCCAGCTTCTCCTTCGCCCGGGGCAGCGAGACGGATGTGGAGAGCCGGAAGCCTACCTCGCCGAACGTCAGCACCATCGACTTCGTCTTGCCCATCTCGTCCCTGTGGTCGGTGACGAAGCTCTTGATCTCGCGCTCCAGCTTGGCCACATTGTCGTTGAGCGGCTTGCTCTGCTCCTCGGCGACCTTCTGCGCCCCTAAGATTTGCTTCTGCATATCGCTCTGGATCTCGCCCAGCGCGATCTGCGCCTCGGCGATCTGACGGAGGGCGTCGTTCACGTCCTCCCATGAATGGAGGCTCGGGGCCTCGACTACTCGTTTCCTTGCCATGTTTGCAGCTCCTTTCAATTTGTTAATGTTGCGGGCTTTACGCCCGGTAGTCTTGCTTGGTGCGCTTGCCGCGCTCCGGAATCTCGGTGAACAGTGCCACAAGACCCATCGGCAGCGTCAGGAGGATCGCTGTCGCGTCCCGTTCCTCCGGCGTCCCGCCGTAGGCCGCCATCAGGAGCAGCACGCCGGAGAGCAGGATGAGGATCGCTCCGCTGATGCGTTCTATTCTCATATTCGCTGTCCCTCCTTAAAGCATCATCATGGACGACGCCTGTGCGATCGTCTTCACCGTCACCGTCTCCTCGCCCGTCTCCTTGAGGATGCGCCGGACGTTGGAGAGCGTGCGGTCGAGCAGTCGGAAGCACCCGGTCTGCATATTGCACGCCCGCGCCTTCAGCTCTACCAGCGCGTCCGGCTCGATCTGGAAGTCCGCGAGGTAGCCCTCCACCTCCGAGGGGGAGAGGCCCCGCAGCGAGGCGTAGAAGTCCACCCGGTTCGCCATGCGCACGAGGTAGGTCTTGATCTGCGCCTCCAGCTTCGGCTCGCCCGCGATCACAAGGCCCACGTCGCTCTGATCGAACACCGCCCGCAGGATCTCCATCTTTTTCTGCGTGTACTTGCTCACCAGCTTGTCCGCCTCGTCGATGATGAGGAGGTAGCCCTTGTTCGTGTTGAAGAACTCCCGGATGCCGTTCACCCTGCGCCAGATCGTGCCGTAGCCGTTGGGGAGCCCGATGCTCCGCTCGATCGCTTCCACAAGGTCGCGGCTGCTCATGGTGTCGTCGCACTCGATGTAGGCCACGCGGGAGAGCTTTGCGTACTGCCGCAGGGCGTAGGTCTTGCCGTAGCCGCTACGGGCGACCACGATGCCGAGACCGATGTACTCCTGACAGCTCTGGCATACGCCGAGCACGGCCTTCGCGTCCCGGCTCTCGAAGAACGTGGGCGTCTTCCATGTCTTGCCCTCCGGCTCTGCCAGCGGCGTCGTCAGGTCGACCGCCTCGCCCGTCTGCCGGGTGAGGAAGTCCGTCAGCTTGCTCTCAAGGTCGTTCGGGTTGCTGTCATACTTGCCCGCGAGATACCGGGAGAGGGTGGTGCGGCTGTAGCCGATCTCTCTGGCGACCGCCGCGACGCTTGAGGGCGTCGTGCGGATGTATCTGTCGATACGCTGTGCGAGGGGGCTGATGTTGGTAAAGAGTGCGGTGCGCTCCGCTGCTGTAACTTCCATGATGTACCTCCGTTATTATTCGTTCATCGCTCTCAAAAGGGAGAGCGCCTTGTCGCCTTTGGCGTTGAGGAAGGTGTCGTCCGTGACCTTCTTCCGGCTCGCCTTGCTTGCCTGTTCCGAGCGGAACATTCTGTCCTTTGGCAGGGAGACCAGCTTCTGGCTCGGCGTGGCCTTGATGGTCAGGTCGATCATGCCCACTGCATCCGAGGGCCTTGCACCGTCCTCAAGCCGCAGCTCGTAGGGGCGGACTCGCTCCTCCAGATACTCTCTGACCTCGCGCTCGTTTCGTTTCTGATCGCGCAGGTGCTTCTCCAGCGCTGCCTGAGAACAATGCGGGCCGAAGGCGAGCAGCTCGGCAGACACCGCCTCACAGATCTTCTTGCCGTCCATGTCGTACACATAGAGCTTGGTGACATCGTCGATGTCCCACTTGATGTTGACTTTCTGATTGACGTAGTAGGCGAGCTCCGTGTCCGTGTAGAGTGTGCCGAACTTGTTGATGCCTTGGTTTGTAACGCGGGCGGTCGCCGCCTTCATCAGCAGCATCGCCGCGTACTCTCGGGGTGGAGCTGCCTTTTCATAGCGCGGGCCGTTCTCGAACATCTCGATCGGCGTAACCCATTTCTCGCCCGCGTCGCTCAGGCCGCGATGCTTGCGGGTGTGATACTTGGTGTTCTTCCACTCCGTCCAGACTTCGAAGAACTCCTCCATCGTCAGCAGCTCCCCGCGCTCCAGCATCTGGTCGATGTCCTTCTGCCGCTTGGCGTAGGTCTTGGAGCCTGTCAGCGTGCCCGTGTAGCTCTCAAACCACTTGGAGAATTTCGAGCAGACCGTGGAGAAGAAGCGTTCGATCGGTTTGTCCCAAGGCTGATACGGCAGCGAGCGTCCGACCTCTTGGATGCCGATGCTCTGATAGAAGCCGACCGTTTCCGAGTCAAACGCGAAGTCAAGGTCGATTTTGCGTTGCTTGCGGTTCTTGCGGTTCTGCCCGGTCATGACCTCGGCAGTATAATCCTTGCCGTTGTCGACGTGCAGGATGTGGGGAACGCCGCCCGGATTGCTGTAGATCATTTTGACCAGCGACTCCTTCAGCGTCTGCGAATTGGCGTTGACGCACGCTACATCGCCGATGATAGCGCGGGAGCGCATATCCAGCCACGCAACCAGCTTCGGGCGCACGGCCTTGATCTTGCCGTTTGGGGCCGTCCACTGCACCCAAAAGTCGAAGGTGTGCTCGTCGCCGACGACATACTCCATGACTTGAAGGCTCGTCGCGTCGCGCTTGCCCTTCATCATCCGCTTGTTCTTCCACTCCCGCGTCCCATTGGCGGCGAGGAACCGGGCAGACTCCGCACCCCGCTGTCCCATGAGGAACTTGATGTACCGGGCCACCGTCTTGATGGAGGGATACTCCTCCCACTCCCGCCGCTCCGCCTCCAGCTCAAACCGTTCATAGAGCATCTCGATCGTGCCGAGGTTCGCCGCGAACCGCTTGTCGAACCAGATGTTCTCAATGATCGCCTTCTGCTCGTCCGTCAAGCTCGGGAACGTACCCGTCTCCTTTGGCTTCCGGCACAGTGCCAGCGCCCGGAAGTAGTCCCGGCTCTTGCCGTCTTCCTTCTCCAGCTTCAGCGCCCATGCGTTCGCCTCCAGCACGTTCTTCATGTAGCGGTACAGGCTCTGCGGGCTGATCCCCAGCCCCAGCGCGTACCGCTCGGCGTAGCCCGTGCGGTCAGGGCCGTCATAGTCGATGAAGTCCTGCACCCGTGCCGCCAGCTCTACCGCCTCATAGAAGCGCTTCTTGTTCGCCTCCGTGTACTGGTTCAGGTCGGCGGTGACGTACCACGGCACGGCCTCCTGTGCTCTCTTGTCTATGATGACCTCACTCCCTTCCACCTTCTGCGCGGCTCGCCATGCCTTCCGCGCCTTTGCCGAGAGGGAGCTTGTCGAGATCAACACCTGATCCTTGCCGCCGCCCTCCCGGGCCTGTGACTTCGTTTTGTACTGCTGAGGATTGCGATAGATGCGTTGCGTCAAAGTCTTGTAGCTGACGCTCTCAAAAGCCGCTGCCTCCTCCAGCGTGATGAATACGTCCGGCACTCCGTTCCCTCCCTTCCGTGCGTCATGCCGCGATCGCCCGCTCCGCCTTCTTCGGGTCGAGCGCGAGGGTGGCGATGATCGCCGGGAGGTACTTCTCGCCGGAGCGTGTTCCGTTCAGGATGTAGCTCATGTACTGCGGGCTTGTGCCCACCGTGGCCGCCAGCTCCGCCCGGCTCATGTCCCGGTCAGCCAGCGCCTTCACCACCATCTTCCCGAACGGCGTCAGCCGTTTCTTCGGGCCTCTCATCGCTTGCCCTCCTTTCCCATCGTTCTTAGACTTACTTCCGAATGACCGCCCAGCCCAGCGAGACTGCCACGCCTATGAACGCGGTGACGCTCACGGCGGGGACAGGGCAGCGCATCAGCAGCAGCGCCGCCGCGTTTCGCCGTGCGATGACAGTCGCGCCGATCGCGGTCTTGAGGTCTTCTGTGCTGAACATTCTGCTGCTCCTTTCCTTTGCCCTCCCGATCGTGTATAATGGAGCTGGGCCGCTGCCCGGGGAGGGGGTGTTGTCTATGGCTGATGCTGCCCTTGATGCCGTCGAGCGTGTACTCGACGAGGTCGACAAGAGCCGCGACGTTGACTGGTCTATTCTCGGCGAGCGTCTTCGCTCTGCCATTCTCGACTCTGGCGAGCACGTTGACGCTGGGTTCACCGAGGCCCAGAAGGCGGCGATTGTTGCCGTCTGCCGGGAAACTTATTATGCGGCGTCAGTAGTCGCAAGGGCCTACGCCTTCAAGGCTGTCGAGGCTCTTCTGGAGCGGAGCGGCGAGTGAGCGCTTCTGCTGCGTACTCCATGCGCCCCTCCCTGATCCTCTCCGCCGCCTCTCGGATTGCTTTCACTGGAGGATGGTAGTAGGCGGGAGCATCATCCGGAGCCGTCCGCTTGTCGGGCGGCTCTTTCCCTTTGAGTGGCTCGCCTGTCAGCCATGCCAGCCAGCACGCGCGGCAGCTCACGCCGTCACAGTGGGCGGCGATGATGGGCGGGCACGGTGCGGAGATGATGTCCGCGATCTCGCCCGCCGTGGCCTCCGGGGCCTTGAGTAGTTCAAGTCCTGTCATGCTGCGCCTCCCGGTACTTCTTCACCGCGTGGTTCATGGTGTAGAGGCGGTTCAACTCCCGGAGCAGCCGCTCATACTCCCGCTGCATCGTCTCCCTCGCGTGGCCCGTCAGCTTGCCCATCTGCCCGTCGACGTCGACCGCCATGCGGAACACGTTGCGGTAGATCGTGCAGTCGTTCTCCGGGCACTCGCCGAGAAGCGCCGTCCCGAGCTGGTGGAGCTCCTCCAGCCGATGCGCCGGGATGCGCTCTGTCTCGTGCTGGAAGCCGTTGAACAGCTCGCCGCCGTCCTTGGTGTATTCGTCCACCTCCCGCAGCAGGTGCCGCAGCCGGGAGAGGTCTTCAAAGCTCACGCCCTCCAGCACCGTCTCCCACGCTGCGCCCGCCTCGGCGATCTGCGCCGCATAGTGCTCGCACTCGTTCTCCTGCAGGATCTGTCCGTCCCGCAGCGCCGCAAGGTAGGCCAGCGCCTCATGCCCGCCAAGCAGGGCGGTCAGGGTGTCCTCAGCGTGCCTCACGCCCTCGATGTGCTCCCGCAGCGCTCGCTCGCTCCGCTCCCGGATGCGCAGGTCTTGTGCCTCCGCGTCCTCGTAGAGCTGTCCCAGCGGGCACTTCGCGCAAATGGCGTCCAGCTCCTCCTGCGTGTGTCCGGCCCGGTTCTTGCACCGCTCGTCGCACACGAACGCCAGCAGCTCTTCGGGGTTGCGCGGCATGGGGCCGTCCAGCCGTCCCGCGCCGAAGGTGTCCGGGTCGGTGATGACCTCACTCTCCGGCAGGAAGCCGATCTGATGCAGCGCCATCTTGAAGCCGTAAAGCTCGTGCGCGGCGGTGCGCGGGTCGGTGTCGGGGTAGTGCTTGCTCTTGACCTGCGTGGCAAGGCGGCGCGTCCAGCCCTCAATCAGGGCGGCGGGCTCCACTGTCTCCTCGGTATAGCTCTCATTCGTTTCCACGGCGGCGGTGTAGGTGGGCGGCTCGTCCGTGATGTCCTCCTCGGACTCCAGCCCCCGTGCCAGCTCCACGGCCACCTCCAGCGTGTCCGCGTCGTCGTACTCCATCGCGCCCCGGTCGATGTCCAGATTGCCCGTGTAGACCTCCGCGTCGATCACGCCGTACTCTCCGAGGGCCGTGCCCTCGTACTCGCGCTTCTCGCGGTCGTTGAACTTGACCACGAGGAAGCCGTTGATCTTCTTGATCTTTCTCATGCTGCCGTCATTCCTTTCTGCCCTGCCATCTTCAGACCGGGTGGGGCAGTTCCCGGTGACGCCCTTCCGGGCGTTTCGGCTTAGTGGTGGGTCGCTTCAAAGTTCTCGATCGCCCAGCGGTTGCCCGTGGCGTACACGGCCCGCCGCGTCCGATCCTGTGGCGTTTCCCGCCTCGGCATGGCCGCCAGTGCCTCCATCATGCCGCACCTCGGGCAGATGTCCGTCTGGTTGTCCGCTCGCGACAGCGCGGGCGGCTCGTCGTATGCTCGCCCACACAGCGGGCAGATGTGCGGTTGCTCCTTCATGCTGCTGCTCCTTCCTGCAAAGCTCATCCGGCCAGTGGCGGGATGACGCGGATCGTGTCGTGGTACTTGTTCAGAATGATTAGCTCGCCGTTTGCCTTCTGCTTCACGACCAGCCAGTTCTCCGGGGCGAGGCCCGCTTGCCCGAGCCGGATCTTCTGCTTGCGGGTGGGCTTCTTGCCGCGTCTCATGATCTGCCTCCTTTCCTTTTCTCGGCGTTTGTGGTAGAGTAAAAGTGAACGGCGAGGGTCGCTGAGAAATGAGAATCAGAACGACTTCCTCTAAAAGGATCTGCGGTGCGCCAACACCTGCCGATTCCAACCGCGCAAGCTCTCTCGACT
>ERZ1027236.557-NODE-557-length-11872-cov-12.546585_pt1 | contig 11872 bp, 16 predicted proteins | sample MGYA00519265_ERZ1027236 | MGnify/ENA primary metagenome ERZ1027236 (study PRJEB26926, sample SAMN06164642) | human gut metagenome | biome: ENVO:00009003; feature: ENVO:2100002; material: ENVO:00002003 | host: Homo sapiens | place: USA | collected 2012 ... | reverse complement strand
GTCTTTTTTGCCAGCTTCTTTCCTGCCTCTACCTTCTTGATACGCTTCTTTGCCTTGGCTGCCGCCTTTTTTCTAAAAAGTGCTGCACCCTTAGAAGCAGTTCCGGTAACAGGGCGGCTAGCTTCATATGCAAGATATGCTGCCTGCGATACTTCCTGCCCGCCTTCCATCTGCTCTGTTACTGCCCCGGCTGTAAGTGCACCTGTTCTTCCTGCAATGTGAAGATTGGTGTTCTTGGTCTTGATGGAAGTGTTGGCTTCCCTTACATTACGCTTAAATCTTGAAAGACCTTTCTCTTTTACATTTACTTGATAGACTGTACTCTTCCTGTATGATTTCTTACCCATTGTTTCTGCTGCTTTTGCTCCAGCAATCTTAGGAGGAGAAAATAAGTAATTGAATATATTGTTAAATGTGATTAAATGTGTTTAAATATACTCAAAGGAGTAAATTATTATGAATACATCAAATATCACAAATTATAAGCCAAAAGATTTTGCTGAACTGTTAGGTGTGTCTGTTAAGACATTGCAACGCTGGGACAGAGAAGGAACTTTAAAGGCAAATCGAACTCCAACTGATAGGCGCTATTATACCTATGACCAGTACCTTCAATTCAAAGGCATAAATATTGAAAATGATAAACGTCAGGTAGTTATTTATGCCAGAGTGTCTACAAGAAATCAAAAAGATGATTTACAGAATCAAGTTGCATTTTTGCGACAGTTTTGTAATGCTAAAGGTATTATTATAGACCAGTGTATTGAGGATTATGGAAGTGGTCTTAATTATAATCGTAAAAAGTGGAATGAATTATTAAATGAAGTAATGGAACAGAAAATAAAAACCATAATAGTAACTCATAAAGATAGATTTATCAGATTTGGTTACGATTGGTTTGAAAAATTCTGTATGAAGTTTAATACAAGCATTGTGGTAGTGAACAACGAAGAACTATCACCACAGGAAGAACTCGTACAGGATATTGTTTCTATACTTCATGTGTTCTCTTGCAGGTTGTATGGACTTCGTAAGTATAAAAAACAAATAGAAAGGGATGAGGAAATTGCTAAAGAGCTTCAAGACGGAAATAAGTCCGACGATTGAGCAAAAAATCAAGATTAACAAGACTATTGGCACTTGTAGGTATGTCTATAACTTCTATCTCGATCATAACAAAACTTTATATGATAACGGTGAAAAGTTTATGACTGGCAAGAGTTTCAGCGTATGGCTTAATAATGAGTATATTCCTAATAATCCTGATAAAATATGGATTAAAGAAGCATATTCAAAAGCTGTAAAAAAGTCTATTGAGGATGGATGTACTGCATTTACAAGATTTTTTAAACATCAAAGCGCTTTTCCTAATTTCAAAAAGAAAGGTAAATCTGATGTAAAAATGTATTTCGTAAAGAACAATACTAAAGACTGTAGATGTGAGAGACATAGGTTGAACATACCCACTTTAGGTTGGGTACGCATTAAAGAAAAAGGTTATATACCAACAACTAAAGACGGATGGAAAATCAAAAGCGGTACAGTATCCGTCAAAGCAGACAGATACTATGTGTCAGTTCTTGTAGAAATTCCCGACGTTAAGATTGCTAATAATAGCAATGGTGGTATAGGAATTGACTTGGGTTTAAAAGACTTGGCGATTGTTTCCAATGGTAAAACTTATAAAAATATCAATAAGTCAACAAGAATTAAAAAATTGGAAAAGAAACTGCGTAGAGAACAAAGATGTCTCTCACGAAAATATGAGAACTTAAAGAAAGGAGAGTCCACTCAAAAGAATATACAAAAGCAAAAGCTCAAAGTACAAAGACTTCATCATAAAATAGATAATATCCGTACTGATTATATCAATAAATCAATAGCTGAGATAGTGAAAACCAAGCCATCTTATATAACTATTGAAAATTTGAATGTATCAGGAATGATGAAGAACAGCCATCTTTCAAAAGCTGTTGCGTCACAGAAGTTCTATGAATTTAGAACCAAGCTTAAAGCAAAATGTGATGAAAATGGTATTGAATTAAGAGTCGTAGACAGATGGTATCCATCATCCAAAATATGTCATTGCTGTGGTGCTATCAAGAAAGATTTGAAGCTTTCAGATAGAATATATCGTTGTGATTGTGGCTATGTTGAGGATATGGATTTCAATGCTGCTCTTAATCTAAGAGATGCTTTAACTTACGAAGTTGCATAATAAACGCAAACGTAAGTATGTACTGCGGGCTATCGCAGGAATTTACGACTGTGGAGTGTACACGAACTTGTGAGTAGCGTATTGTTTACAATCGCCAAAGCATACACATCGAAGCAGTAAGAAGTATCCGCAAGGACTTTAATTTCTCGATGTGTTTGAGTATATTTGAACACATTTTGAGTGGCACCACGTTCTACTGTATAGATGTTACTGCCCTTTATCCTCGCTCCTTTGGGCTCATGAGAATGAATCTTGGCTTTCTCTTTTGTGTGAATGACCATAGGCTTATCATCCACCTTTTTTATCTTCAATGTTCTCACCTTCTTTTCCAAAAATTTCTGATTAAATCTTTATAAACTCGTTGCATAATTTGCTTTATCTGTGTATACTATAGTTAGTAGATGGGCTATATGCCTATCATGTGGACTGACACATAAAATCCGAAATTCTTTCCGGACTTCGGGTGCCGGACAGTTGGCTGGCAACGGAAAAACCAGTTTTCTTATCGGACTTCGGGTGCCGATCAGTTGGCGGACAACAGAAAAATCAGTCATTAAAGGAAGGTGTCATCTGCTACGGCAGAAGAACCTTCCTTTTAAATTTGCCAAAATACCATTTAAATATAAGGACCTTAATGCTTATGACTAAGAAACAGGCTATTGCCATCATCACCAAGTGTGCAAAACAATACCAACAGTATTTAGAAGGTAATCAGGTTGTTTTTGTCTATCGTGACGAAAACAATAAGTCAAACCATACTGCTGTAAGATTTCATTCGCATAACTTTCTCCACTTTACAGGAGTCACTCCAAGAACAGGAATGAATGCAAATGGCTTCTATCGTGCTGCCCTGAATAATAGGTTAAGTGAAAATGATTTTTCCTTCAAAAGCAACCATACAACAGAATTAAAACTCAAAGTACTTGGTATTATCATGAGTATGGATACCTCTGCACGTATGATAGGCAACTATACCGGACCACACCTTGAGCTATACACTGAGAAAGTAACCGGAACTACTACTGCATGTCTTGGTCTGATTCAGAGCAAAGACTGCTATATACCTAACAGCGTGTTAAGTGAAGATATCCGTTCCATAGTTCCAAAACCGCCAGGAAAGATATTTGCAATCTTTAAAAAACCAATTGGTGCACCACTATATACACAGCTTACATACAAATCAAAAAATATAAGTATTACAAAGAAATGCCTTCCAAAAGAGCTGCTCACTGAAGTTGATACATCTCTTTTAGAAGACAATAATAATTCAGATGACAACGAGCCGGCTTAATTTTCAGCCTGCTTTTTCATCATCTCGATTTTTTCGTGAATGTTGGTATTGTACAGCTTGTACAAATCTGTATCCTTGCTAATCTGATTATCAAACGGAATCACCACAGAACCACACTTAATAAGTCCCATTCCCGATGCGGTATTGGTTACGAATCTTAGCTGTGCCTCTGATACCCCGATAACTTCCGCCATCTTGGAACTGTCTGTATTCGCCTGTTTTAAGAGTGCCACAAACTCTGAGTTTGCAAGCATTGTTGTTGCTGTGTAGTTCTGCAACAGATCTACTACATTCTGCGTGATACCGGTACAAAGACCTCCCTGCTTTCTTACTTTCTTCCAGAGCTGCTGCAGATATTTTGCAGAATACTCGGAATTAAGTAAGACGTGAAACTCATCAATATAGAGCCATGTTGCCTTGCCTCTCTTGCCATTCTCAACAATCCTGTTCTGAATAGACTCCATCATGACAAGCATTGTGATAGGACTAAGCTCCGTACCAAGATCTCTGATACCATAAACTGTGAATCTGTTGTCTACATCCACATTTGTCTGGTGATTGAAGATGTTAAGCGAACCATTTACGAAAAGCTCCAAAGACAATGCAATGTCCTTTGCCTCGTCCTCCGGCTGTGCCATAAGGATATCGTAAAAATCGCTCATCACCGGAATATACTTCTCTTTGCTTCTTGCAATGTCGATATACAGCTTTCTTACACAGCGGTCAATGATTGACTTCTGTCTTGAATTTAAGCTGTCTCCGATACACTGCTCACAAAGACCAAGCATGGAACTCACCCTTTTCTCTTACCATTGTGCGAACTCCATAACATTCTTTGCAAGAATAATGACACCGACAGCACCAATGACTGCAATGATAAGTGTCTTTAAGTTCTCAAGTGGCTGTGTAACTGCGGAAGTTCCTGCCCCCGCAGCAAAACAGGTGCTGCTCATCAGCATAACAGCCATCATACTTCCGGATACTGCCGGAACCAGCTTTTTCTTAACCTCTGCAAATCTTTTCTTCACCATCATACCTCCATTTTCATTCTGTTTTGTGCTAACAGTTGTTAAAAATTTTTCTTTACGCATAATTAAAATCTCCTTCTGATTGTTAGTTGCAGAAAATAAGCCGGATAAAAAAAGATGAATAACATCTATCCGGCTCATTACTTCCGAACAGATGTCATTCATCCATTCTTATCTGCATTATATAATTGTTTCTATAATAAACGGGATTACTCCCGGAACTAAAATTAGTCAGGCTTTCCCTGATGTGTGTTGCTGCTGTGACCACCTCCTTTTAGGGCATAAAAAAAGCACCTTAACCTAAATTTCTTTGGCTAAAGTGCTCTTTCTTTATATAACTCTAATTAATCCTATTTTTTACATGTTATCTATATATATTCCCGTTCGTACAGCATATCTTCCACTAAATGAATATTGTAGCCTTGCCAGAACTGCCGTCTGAATTAATCCTGTGCACTCATATACAAATAATGGCACTACTGAAACAAATACACCCATTAAAGATATACTGCTACATATAGCACTTATAAAGGTTGTTGTGACAATACTTATTACTGCACTTGTTATATCTTTATCAAATGTTTCATAAAAATTTAAAGCTGATAATTGGCTTTCAACATACTCTAGTGTATCGTCTGTTAATGTCACATCATCAACTGCTGTTGCATGATTTTCAACAATATATTTTTTAATTAAAGGTGCAATTGTTATTAACGCTTTAGTTGTATTATACCCATTAACAGCTTGCGGTATAACTTTGAGAAAGTACCAGACTGACCGCAAGCACAATTGAACACATAAATTTTACAATCTTTGTTTTTGCAATACTTTTATCCTCCCATGTTTTGATTCAGTTTTTCTTGATTCCAATAAAAACTTAATTTTACTAGCAAGCCTTTTCTTTCCACATCTATAGTTGCATAAAGTTCATCACCTCCATAAACATAAAGCTCATCATCAACCGATTTCCATACAACATTTATATCACTTAAATTGTAAGCTCTAAATATAAATACATTTTCTTCCACAATTTGTTTTGATATTATTTCTATGTCTTCTGTATTTTTTACATAATACTCTAGTATAAAATCACCATTATGCTTATAGTCATCTTCCGCATAAATAACATTACCCTCAAAATAATTTTTTTTGCCCAAATACAATTCTAAGGAGTTCATTCCATAATCAAATGTATGATCCACCCCTGATGCCGAACCCATCATTGTACACAATATTCCAAAAAATACCACCCAAAATCCATAGATAAAATAAAATTTTTTCTTTTTGCATTTTTTATCTCTATATCTGCCAAAGCACATTACATGCGTTATCTGATGTGCGAAGAAGAACGTTAAAAATAATGATAGCGCTAAATAGTAAACTTTCAAATTGTTCTCACCTCTCATCATGCATAATATATTCATTTAGTTATTCATATATTTCTCTGTATAAAAACCATAATAATTATTATACAAAAAAATTTAATTCTAATGTTGAAAAATATTGTTTACTTTTTTTTGCTTCTATTTGTAAATGACAAAATAATTTTGTACACAATAATATAAACTAAAATCAATATTATAGTATCGTGAATCACGAACTGTTCCAATAGCAATAAAAAATATAGTAGTCAATATAATTAGTATTGAAAAAACAGTAAAAATAATTTTTTTCATAAATATCTCCTATCGAAATTGTAACCCTTAATTGCATAAAAACGTTATACAACAATTAATGTGTTCATTCTACTTATTCTTTAAATTTAGTTGTACGCTTTACTTACCTAAAATATCAACGAATTTAACATCATTTTCATTTACATAGACACAGTATAACATAATTCCTGTGCCTATGCGATATCATTTAATGCTTATTCCGATATGAACTCATCTTCTCCACAGTTACCTCCGCATAAAAGTAAGTAAGAATCGTTGCCTTCGGAACTCCTGCAGCAAGTGCTTTCTTCACCTCTTCCTTCTGCTCCGGTGTATATGACCAGTGTAGCATTCTGTTTGTGATGGTATCCTCCCACTTAGGCTTTTCCCTCTCAGGATTCCTTACAGGCTTAGCTCCAGTACTTCCATTAGACGCATTGGCACTTTCTGCAGCATCAGACTTCTGCGATTCATCGACATACTCAAGCTCATTTGCTTGCTCCCTGTCAATCTTTGCCTTCTGCTCTGCTTCATCCTGCATTGAGAATCTTCTGCTTAATTCCGCATCACCAAGCATCATAAACTGCTCATAGGTAAGAGAATCTATATACACATTCTCGCCCTTATCCTTCAGCTTTTCATAATACTTAACTGCCTTGTCTGAAAGAATCTCAAATGGCGGACCGATAAGATTATCTGCTCCTCTTATCTGATGAACATAAGGCTCTCCCTTGCCATCTGCTGTCTGGTTAAACATCGGATGATTGAATGGTATGAACTTATTGTCCATGATAGGAACAAAACCACGGATAAAGATAATACACTTTTTGTTATCCAGCTTTCTGACCTCATCGGGTGTAAACAGTTCTCTTCCTAATACATCATAGTTTCTTGAAGAGCTTCCCTGTCTGCCCTTTGTCTCCCCGCTTGACTTCTTATCAATCGTCCCTTTGCCCAAAAGCTCCGAGACATACTTGTGTGTACTCTGCTCATTGCCTCCAAGATAAATGAAAGTATCGCAGTTGCCTGGAATGGTTTCCCAAGTATCTTTGAAAAGTGCCTTTAACTGGGCAAAGTTCTGAATGATGATAATACTTGAAATCTCACGGCTTCGCATAGTACTTAACAGCGAACAGTAGTCATCCGGCAATGCGACATTCGCAAATTCATCTAACATGAATGTCACATGGATTACCTCCTGCCTCACAGTGCCAACCTTATAGAACTTTCCTTCATACTCAAGTACATCACCGAAAAGTGCCGGAGTTGTTGTAATCTCCTTAACACCTGTGACAAATACCTGAGAGATTGTTTTCATCATTGACCATCCATGATCAATGCCGATTACTTCTAACTTGTTATTCATGTTCCTGTCTCTCCTTCCCTTCCGTAATATTTGCTTCCATATCCTGCTCATCTGTATCTTTTCTCCCTTCCTCTTCCATAAGCTGCTCAATAAACCTCTCTGTTCTGGACGACATTGCAACTAATGAATATAGAAAAACCAGGATGATACTTATTCCGACCAACACTACAATCCAACATAGCTTCATGTAAATACGCCTCCTTCCGTAGATTCTTCTAAGAGACACTTACAATTTGCCTGACATTTTCGTGCCAGTCTTTGGAAATAAACACATTTCAAACATTCGTGCTCTGCCATAAATAATGCTTTCTCATTTCTGGCTACAATCTTTCGGTAACGCTTTTTCAAATAAGAAACATCATATAAATCCTGCTTGATTTCATTCATGGCATTTTGCTTCATTATCGCTGTGTTCAGTGAATTAATGTAGCTGACGAACTTTTCCTCAGTGCTTATATCCACACCTTTAAAAGTTAATTTCATTCACTACTTACCTGCTTTCTACACGGCTCATGCCATGTAGGTGTGCTTTTTTCCCATTTGCCTGCACACATAGGAATTACAGATAAGCCGCATCTGCGTTTACGACGCATTAAGTTAAATTAATAATGCTATCCTCTCTACCGCCTTTTCGAGAGCCAGGAAGTTCCCTTTGAACACCTTCATAGTTTATTATCCTTCCGCAACAGTATTGACTACCCTTACTCGCTCCACTTTCATTTCTCAATCCTTCAGCACTCTTCGCAAGTATATTTGATTTCCATCAGGTATCTGAACCGGAATTATCACTATATCTGTAATTGTTATTCAATTGTATGAGCTGCTTTGCAACTCGCAGGATTATGATATAGCAAAATTTTGAATCCTTGAACTTCGCCAAAAGAAGTATTTTCAACATATCTATTCTTTTTATGTTAGTCCTCATTTGTGGTCTGTTCGCATTTTTATTATATAGTCCACATTTGTGGTTGTCAATATATTTTCAAAATAATGTACCACTTTTGTGAACTCTGTGTTAAAATATTCATATCAATTTGTTTGAGGTGATTATTAATGGATAATAGACATTCAATTGGAAGTAAAATTCAAAAATATAGAAAATTAAAAGATATGACACAGGACGAATTATCAAAACAGTCCGGTATTTATTTATCTACCATAAAGAAATATGAAAGCGGTGAACGCAATCCAAAACCAGATCAACTTCAAAAAATAGCTGAAGCTCTTGGCATTAGCGTAACTGTATTTCTTGATTACGATATTAATACCGTTAGTGATGTTCTTTCTTTGGTTATGAAGCTTAATGAACAATCTTCATTGAAAATATCTGCTGATAAGGATAAAGATGGCAACTACATCCCCAGCAGCATACACATGACATTTGAAGATTCACAAATAAATGAAGCTATTTGTTCTTATCTAAATTGTAAACAACAGATGGATTTAATTTCCTATGAGGATAATGATAAAGCTGTGATTGAACAGCAAAAAGAATTTTATGATGATAAGATTAACAGATTGCTTTTATTTAATGAACGTATTAAAAAAATCCGCTAAATTGCGGATTTTTCTTTGCTAGGACTCTTTTATAATACTTCTCTTTACATATCCTGAGTAGTTTATCCACTACTCAAATAGCTTTGGTAAATCGTTGGTAAAATCTACTGTAACATCCCCAAAACACTGTAAACTCAAGTATTTTTAATCAAGGTTAGTATATTGCCGTGACAAACCATGAGCACTTTAATTTTATCTTGCATATCTTCGTTTTTCCTTGTATATCCTTATTTTTCCTAGGTTTTATCACACTTTCACGACATCTAACCTAGTGTACCTATCCTAGCATAAAATCGCATATTTTACCATATCTCGGTAAGTAAAATGAGTACAAATCTAGGTATAAACCCGATTCGTACTCATTAGTACTTTTTTCCCATGTCCTTTATTTCCTTACTTGGCACACTTTTTCATTTCTTTTTCTATCCTTTCAAGCCTCTCCATTTCTCTCTGTGCATCTTCCAACTTAAGGTGTGTATACACATTTGAGGTAACACTTATATCTGTATGTCCCATTAAATATTTCAATGTTTCTACAGATATTCCTCTCTTTGCCGCATTCGTACAAAATGTATGGCGGCATCCAACCATCGATAAACACTCTGCACACATCCAAACCCTAAATATTCTTGAATATCTTTTGGTTTTACTCCTCTCATATCCATAATTCTTCGAAGATTAACACCTGTTTCTTTTTTATTAATTGTTGGAAACATACTATCGCATCCTTTGCACTAAATTCTTGTTCTACTCAGTTCTTACACATACTTTCTTCCCCGAAAAAGCAATTCCAAACTTCAAGATTTCCGTAATTCCATCCTCTTTCATTTCAGAATCGCATCGCAACTCACCAATTTGCTTTAATGCTTCATTAGACCATTTTTCAAGCTCAACATCGCTTAATTTTTCTTTCCACTTTAATTCCAAAATAATACCAGGATACCTTTTTTCTCTTGGAATTAAAGAAACATCAAATCTGCCATCTCCAGATTCTCGGTTCGATTTAATCTTATACTGATTATCCATTAATGCTATTAATCCTAGCATCAAACCATGATAAAATCCTTCAGCTCCACCATCGAAGAAGCCAATTGATTTATCCATATATTCCCCAATAGCGCTCTGCAACTTCTTGTAATCATTGGCATAAAGACTTTCTGCAATCTTATTTGCTGTAGTCCTTGTAATTGCTCCAGTTTGCAAGAAATGTGACAAGATTTCACTCTTATATACAGTTGCAATCTCTCTATTTGGAATTGATACTTCACATAAATATGAACCATCTGCTTGCAGTTCCTTTTTAGGAGTTTTCAAATAGCCAGCAACCAACAATAAGCTATAAATATTTGCTGGATCCTCCGCAAGCGATCTATACACCACATTTTGATCAATTCTTGCAACTACTCTTTCTCCTTGCAAAAGGTCATATAATCTTTCTGTAATATCATCTGTAGCCACTCTTAGTACATCATCAAGGATTTCATTTTTTCCTGTATTTACCCAATATGCTTGAGGAATGCATCCCTTGGAAATATAGTTGATTACAGACCATGGATTATATATTTCTTCGCTACCAAACAAATATCCATCGTACCAGTCTTTAAGTTCCTCCTCTTTATCTGATACTCCATAGTAACTGAGCATTGCTTTCACTTCAGATTCTGTAAATCCAAAAAAGCTATCGTATTCTTCATCCATTAAGGAGTTCACTGTTAAATTATTTAGACCACTAAAGATACTTTCCTGAGCAATACGCAAAATTCCTGTTAGGAAACCATAGGATAAATTCTTATTATCCTTAAATGCTCCTGAAAAGAAATTTCTCATGAATCCAATAATTTCATCGTAGAAATCCTTAGAGTATCCCTCTTGAATCGGAGTATCATATTCATCAATAATGATTACTGGAGCCTTATCATAATGTGAAGCAAGCATTTTCGATAGTCTTTCTAGCGAAGAAGTAAGCTCCACTTCATTAGCTGTAGCGCTAATAATCTTTGTAAAATACTCCTTCTCATATTGTGAGAGCTTATCACTATTTAGTAGCTCTTGATGTCTTCCATACTCTTCTTGAAGTAGTCCCCTTATTTTATCTATTGTTACGTCCCAAGTATCAAATTTAACATCCTTAAAAGTTAAGAATATGACTGGATATTTTCCTTGATGTGAACGATACTCTTCTCCACATTGCCAAATATTTTTATCGGCAAAATACTTACTAGTATTCTTATCTGATATTTCAAAGAACACTTTGAGCATATCCATATTCAAGGTCTTTCCGAATCTCCTTGGTCTCGTAAACAAAGATACCAATGGCTTTTTATCCAAGAATTCTTTGATTAATAACGTCTTGTCGACATAGTAATATTCTTCCTGCGCACGAACATAGTCAGAGATGCCGATTGGTAATGATTTAACTTCTGCTTTCGCAACCATATTTTTCTTGATGTATTTTCCATTAGACACTCTTCCATCCATTGGCTTTGGAGAGTCGTCTGGAATTAACCAAGATCCTTTTTCTTTTATTGCACCCTGTATTCTTCCTTTTTTGCACATATCATTTACGGAACGTGGAGAAACATTCCACTCTAAAGCCTTTTCTTTACAAGTTTTCATATATATATCAGCTCCTGTCATTCGCAATATTATTCCTCATCTTACGCAAATTATACCTCAGCAAAACGTAAAAAGTCAAATCAATTCGTAAGCGATGAATAACCACACGGGTATCCGAACCAGGGAACCCTAAATTGGCAG
>ERZ1027236.555-NODE-555-length-11964-cov-4.143925_pt1 | contig 11964 bp, 8 predicted proteins | sample MGYA00519265_ERZ1027236 | MGnify/ENA primary metagenome ERZ1027236 (study PRJEB26926, sample SAMN06164642) | human gut metagenome | biome: ENVO:00009003; feature: ENVO:2100002; material: ENVO:00002003 | host: Homo sapiens | place: USA | collected 2012 ... | reverse complement strand
TACGAGATTAGCGAGTGTCTCGTGGGCTCGGAGATGTGTATAAGAGACAGAGCTATTATACCGGAACCATTTTTGAGATCGCAATGCCGGAGCTTGGTGCAGCCTGCGGCGGCGGTGGAAGATACGACAAGATGATTGGAAAATTCACAGGCAACGATGTGCCGGCATGTGGTTTTTCCATCGGATTTGAGCGTATTATCCTGCTTCTGATGGAGAGCGGGTTCAAAATTCCGGAGCGTCCGAAGAGAGTTGCTTACTTAGTAGAAAAGAAGTATCCGGCAGAGAAACTTGTGGATGTGATGAAACAGGCAAAAGAAGCCCGCGAGAACGGACAGCAGGTATTGGTTGTCCGCATGAACAAGAACAAGAAATTCCAGAAAGAGCAGCTTTCCAAAGAAGGATACGAAGAATTTGAGGAGTTTTTTAACAAATAGAATAAGGAGAGTATAAAGGAGACAATCATGGCAGAATCAATGAAAGGCTTACACAGAAGCCACAGATGTACCGAGGTAAGCAGTGCCAACATCGGTGAAAAAGTAACCGTTATGGGCTGGGTACAGAAGAGAAGAAATTTAGGAAGTCTGATTTTTATCGACCTGCGTGACAGAAGTGGTCTGTTACAGATCGTGTTTGACGAGGAGAGTGTCGGAGCAGAGGGATTTGCAAAGGCAGGAACTTTAAGAAGTGAATATGTAGTGGCTGTTGAAGGAACGGTACAGAAGCGTTCTGCAGCAGTCAATGAAAACTTAAAGACCGGAGATATCGAAGTGATCGCAACCAGCCTTCGCATTTTATCCGAGTCACAGACACCTCCGTTTGCAATTGAGGAGAACAGCCAGACCAAGGAAGATATTCGTCTGAAATACCGTTATCTGGATCTGCGCAGACCGGACATTCAAAAGAACTTAATGCTGAAAAGCCGTGTGCTCGGACTGATGCGTCAGTTTATGGCAAACGAGGGATTTTTAGAGATTGAGACTCCGATCCTGTGCAAGTCTACACCGGAAGGTGCCAGAGATTATCTTGTGCCAAGCCGTGTGCATCCGGGAAATTTTTATGCACTGCCACAGTCTCCGCAGCTGTTCAAGCAGCTTCTGATGGCATCCGGCTATGACCGGTATTTCCAGATCGCCCGCTGCTTCCGTGACGAGGATCTGCGTGCAGACCGTCAGCCGGAGTTTACACAGGCAGATATGGAGCTTTCCTTTGTTGATATCGACGATGTCATTGATGTCAACGAGCGTCTGTTAAAATTTGTATTTAAGGAAGCCATCGGTGTGGATGTGCAGATTCCGCTGCAGCGTATGCCGTGGCAGGAAGCCATGGATCGTTTCGGTTCCGACAAGCCCGATACCCGTTTCGGTATGGAACTGGTCGATGTATCCGAGACCGTAAAGGGCTGTGGATTCGGTGTATTTACCGGTGCACTGGAAAACGGTGGTTCTGTCCGTGGTATCAATGTCGAGGGACAGGGACATATGCCGCGTAAGAAGATTGACAAGCTGGTGGAGCATGCAAAGGGCTGCGGGGCCAAGGGACTTGCTTATCTGTGCATTAACGAAGATGGCACTTACAAGTCTTCTTTCGCAAAGTTTATGACAGAAGACGAGTTAAACGCACTTGTTGCAAAGATGAACGGCAAGCCGGGCGATCTGCTTTTGTTTGCAGCAGATAAAAATAAGATCGTATGGAACGTACTGGGCGCACTTCGTTTACAGCTTGGAGAAGAACTTGGACTGATCGATGAGAACAAGTACAATTTCCTGTGGGTAACAGAATTCCCACTTCTGGAGTGGTCCGATGAAGAGAACCGTTTTATGGCAATGCATCATCCATTTACCATGCCGATGGAAGAGGACTGGGATAAGATCGACAGCGATCCGGGTGCTGTCCGCGCAAAGGCATACGATATCGTATTAAACGGTACCGAACTTGGTGGTGGTTCTGTCCGTATTCATCAGGATGACATTCAGGAAAAGATGTTTGAGGTGCTTGGATTTACCAAGGAGCGCGCACATGAGCAGTTTGGATTCCTTCTGGATGCATTCTCCTATGGTGTGCCGCCACACGCAGGACTGGCTTACGGTGTAGACCGTATGATTATGCACATGGTACATGCAGATTCCATCCGTGACGTGATTGCATTCCCGAAGGTAAAGGATGCTTCCGATCTGATGTCTGAGGCACCGGGTTCTGTGGATGAGAAACAGTTAGAAGAACTTGGTATTGCGATCGTAAAGAGTGAGGATAGCGAAGAATAATTTCTATGAAAAAATGGAAAGCAAACTGGAAAAAAATACTCATTGTACTGATCCTTATCTTGCTTTTGGTGTTTGGAATTCTGATGTATGGCAAAGTCAGTGAGCTGACTAACCAGCTTGCCTATCTGCAGGATACGACCAACATCATTCTTTCGGATGTGGGAGGAATGCAGTCAAGCATTGAAAAAACACTCGAAGAAGAGGCCAGTATGGTCGAGGATTATTCCATAGAAGTAACGGATATGGATTTTGCCCGTCACGAGTATAAGGTGGAAGTTTCCGTGATTCCGAAAGAGTATACCGATAATACAACGATGAGCATCTATTTCGGAACAACGGAATGTCCGCTGAAAGCAGACGGTTATATGTTCAAAGGAAATATCACGCTTCCGCTTAACAAAACATTCAACGGAAATGTCACGTTTCTTCTTGCAAACGGAAAAAAGAAGACAACGGAAGTGGTGGAGGACTTTGATGGTGTCAGCGGAAAATTTGATCAGGTTTTATCGGGAACGTTAGATGGAACGCCGGCATTAAAGGACGGAAAACTTTCTCTGAAAGGAAAATGTACCTATACGCTTGATAATGTTGCGATGTATCATTTTAAAAGTTTTGAAATAGCAGCATCCCTGGATGGAGAGGAAATCTGGACGCAGGATCTGATGCAGAATCTGCTAGAGGAAAAACAGGAGTCATCAAAGGACGATAAGGATCTGGTGACGACAGAACAGGCGGTGGAGGAGAATTCGGAAGGATCTACCGTTGATTCAGGTTCCGGTACCGTTACCTGCAGGATGGTATATGAGAAGCCACAGCAGCAGAAAGAAGACGTAGAACAGACGCAGGCACAGGAAGGACAAACCCCTTCGCGGAAACAACTGCGTATCTATCTGCGGGCTGTGACAACGGAAGGGTATCGGTTTGAAACGGATCTGCTGCGGGAAGATGCCATGGAAGAAGAAAATAAATGGTCTCTGGATAAGGAAAGCATAGATACAAAGATGTATCGCAGTGTGTATGACCGGAAGGATCAGGAACTTACCATTGACTGAAAAAAGAAGTACGGTCAGTTATGACTGTACTTCTTTTTTTGCGAGTGGCAGGGTAAAGATGAACTCTGTTCCCACTCCTTCGGTGCTGATGACATTGATATGCTCATTGTGTGCCTGAATAATTTCTTTTACAATAGCAAGTCCCAGGCCGGTTCCCCGTTTATCTTTTCCCCGGGAAAGGTCCGTTTTATAAAAGCGGTCCCAGATTTTTTTGATACTTTCTGCAGGAATTCCGATTCCGGAATCTTTCACGGAAATAAGAACTTTTTCATTTTTGATGCTTGTTTCAATCTTGATTGATGCATCATTGTGGGAAAACTTTGTGGCATTGTCGATCAGGTTATAGAGAACCTGCTGGATTTTGCTCATATCACCGTGAACATATAACTTTTGTCCTGTTAAGACAAGATCAAAGGAAAGCCCTTTGGCAGAACAGGTTCCTTCAAAGGTGAGGATGGTCGTCTTTATCATGCGGTTGATATCGAAATCTGTAAGGTCAAGCATCATACCCCGGTGCTGTCCAAAACGGTTCAGATCCAGAATTCCCTGTGTCAGTTTGGTCAGACGTTCGGTTTCAAACAGGATGATGTTCAGATATTTATTCTGTAGCTCCGGTGGAATGGTTCCGTCTAACATGGCTTCGATATATCCTTTGATTGATGTCAGCGGAGAACGGAAATCGTGGGAAACATTCGAGATAAACTTTCTTTGGTCTTCTTCAAGTGTGTCCAGTTCATTCGCCATATAATCCATGGTGTTGGCAAGATATCCCAGTTCATCGTTCCGGTGGATCTGTGTGCGCGGTTCAAAATTTCCTTTGGCATAACTCTCGGAGACGATTGTCAGCCGGTGCAGTGGACGGTAAAATCCATGTGCAAACAGCAAAAGGAGGAACAGTGCTGTCAGAAAAACAAATTCAATGGTATAAAAAACAATGTTCATAAAACCGTTTGCATTCTGTGTGATGGAGGACACGGTCTTATGGATCATGACATAACTGTGAATCCGGTAATTGCTGGTGATCGGAGAAAATACCGTAAGGTTTTTTTCGGAAAACGATCCGTAAAAGTTACCGGTCATATAATAACGGTTGCCAAAGTCGGAAGTGTTGAAACCTTTGAGCGTTTTATAATTGGCATTTGCTGCATTTTTGCCGACGGATTCATCGGTAGAATCAAAGAGAATATTTCCCTGATTGTCCATGATCCAGATTTGGGCAGAAAGATATTCGCCAAGACTTTGCATCTGTTTTTGAAAATCCTGCAGCGAAAAACTGTATTTATTATAATTGTCAGCATAACCCGATGCAATCTGTACAGATTCCCGGTATAGCTGCTGTGCCTCCCGGTTTTCGGCATAATGTGTGATCGCATGCTGTGTGAACGTACACAGGATGATAAAGCCGAGAACCACAAACAGGACATAGCCGAAAATGAGTTTGGGTATCAGTGTTTTTTTCATCCTTTTACCTCAAATTTGTAACCGATTCCCCAGACAGTTGCGATCGACCAGGTTTCATGGTCTTTGATCTTTTCCCGGAGACGTTTGACGTGGACATCTACTGTGCGGGTATCCCCGATGTATTCATATCCCCAGATGTGATCCAGCAGCTGTTCGCGGGTAAACACCTGGTTGGGAGAAGCTGCAAGGAAATATAACAGTTCCAGTTCTTTTGGCGGCATGTCAATCAGATGCCCATTGTACATGACCGAATAATTGGACAGATTGACGGTCAGATCCGGATATTCCACACATTTTAATTCTACAACGGACTCGGTTTTGGCAGGCTGGAAACGGCGGAGAACCGCCTTGACGCGTGCTACCAGTTCCTTGGAATCAAATGGCTTTAATATGTAATCATCCGCACCGAGCTCTAGTCCGAGTACTTTATCAAAGATTTCGCCTTTGGCGGAAAGCATGATGATCGGAACGTTGCTTTTGGTACGGATTTCCCGGCAGACCTGATAGCCGTCAATGCCCGGAAGCATCAGATCAAGCAGGATCAGGTTAGGGTTATAGTGTTCAAATGCGTGCAGGGCTTCTTCCCCGTCATTGACGATTTTGGTATCATAGCATTCCTTGGTCAGATACAGGGAAATAAGTTCTGCAATATTATTGTCATCGTCCACAATCAGTATTTTCTGTTTGGACATGGAAATCCCTCCTTATTATAAAAAATCAATAGGTATTTAAACATCAAAAGCAGCAATGGTCACACCGGCACCGCCCTCAGACGGCTCTCCCATCCGGTAAGATTTCACGTACCGCTGGTTTTTCAGATGTGCCTGTACGGCATTGCGCAGTGCACCGGTTCCTTTTCCGTGAACGATCCGGACGGATGGCAGATGAGCCACATAGGCATCATCAAGATATTTATCCAGATGGGCAATGGCTTCGTCTACCGTCATACCAATCAGATTGATCTCTGTAGAAACGGATGCCGCTTTGCTCATTTTTATTTTTCCGGAAGAAGTACCTCCGTATTTTTTTGCCGCCGGAGAGGCATCTTCATCAATCAGTACCAGATCTTTGATGTTGACCAGGGAACGTAAGATTCCCATCTGGACATACAGATCCCCTTTGGCGTTTGGCAGTGTGTGCACGGTTCCCTTTAAGTTCATGGACAGTACACGCACGGAATCACCGATGCGCAGCTTTTTAGGTACTTTGTGGTTGACCGTTTCCTTTTTCTTCATGGAGAGTGCTTTTTCACTGGCACTCATTTTGTCACGTACACGGCTGCGTTCTTTTTCCATTTTGGACATAGGCGCCTGTCCCTGTCCGTACTTGTTGAAATTGCGGATGGTCTCATCGGCAAGGTCTTTGGCTTCTTTGAGAATCTGTACGGCTTCTTCATTGGCTTTGCGCAGGATCTCGTCACGGCTGTTGTCCAGACGTTCATTTTTTGCGGTCAGTTTCTTCTTTAAATCTTCAATTTCTGCTTTGTATTTCTGGATTTCCAGCTGTTCTTTTTCAATGGTGATACGGCTCTGTTCCAGATTGGCAAGCATATCTTCGAAATTGACGTCGCGCTCACTCAGGCGGCCTTTGGCATCTTCAATGATATTTTCTGCCAGTCCGAGTTTGGAACTGATGGCAAACGCATTACTTTTTCCCGGAATACCGATCAGCAGACGGTAGGTAGGACTGAGCGTATCGACATCAAATTCACAGCAGGCATTTTCAACACCTTCTGTGGAGAGCGCATAAACTTTCAATTCACTGTAATGCGTGGTAGCCATGGTGACCGCTCCATACTGGTGCAGTTTGTTTAAGATGGAGATGGCAAGTGCGGCACCTTCGGTCGGATCGGTACCGGCGCAGAGTTCGTCAAACAGACACAGGCTCTGGTCATCCGCCTTTTGTAAAATGCGGACGATATTGGTCATGTGGGAAGAAAACGTACTCAGGCTTTGCTCAATACTCTGTTCATCTCCGATATCTGCAAAAATTTCGTGAAAAATGGCAAGTTCCGAGCGATCTCCGGCCGGAATGTGCAGACCGGACTGTCCCATCAGAGTCAGCAGTCCCACCGTTTTTAAAGAGACGGTTTTACCACCGGTGTTTGGACCGGTCACGATCAGCTGACGGAAATCCGCACCGAGACGTACATCAATCGGAACCACTTTCTTAGGATCTAAGAGTGGGTGGCGGCCTTTGCGGATGTTAATCCGTCCCTCTTCATTAAAGACAGGGGCAACACCGTTGTAACTTTTGGCAAGTTCGGCTTTGGCAAAAATAAAATCCAGTTCCGCAAGAACAGTATAATCCTGACGGATTCCGTTTGCGTTTTCTGCCACACGGTTGGAAAGATCTGCTAAAATGCGGTCAATTTCTTCCTGTTCTTTTAAAAACAGTTCCTTAAGTTCGTTATTTAAATTGACGACAGCCATTGGTTCAATAAATAAGGTAGAACCGCTTGAGGACTGGTCATGTACCATACCGGGAACCGAGGTTTTGGATTCGGCACGAACCGGCAGACAGTAGCGGCCGTCACGCATGGTAATCACAGCATCCTGCAGATAGCTGCGGGTGGTTGTGTTGTTCATAAGACCAGTCAGCTGTGCGTGAATGCGGTCGTTCATCCCCCGGATGGATTTACGGATTTTAGAAAGTGCCGCAGAGGCGTCGTCTGCAATTTCGTCTTCCCCGACAACACAGCGGCGGATTTCATCCAAAAGGGGAGAAAGCGGCTGGATCTGTGAAAAAAGCGGTGACAGGGAATCTGTTTTTTCATCGTTGCGGTCGCTTCGGTCGTATGCTTTGACCCGTTTGGCAACTTCCAACAGAGAACAGATCATAAGGAGCTCTGTGGTATTTAAGGTGCCACCGATATCGAGACGCTTCAGGGAAGCGTTGACATTGTGAACGCCGGAAAAACTGATGCCACTTCCGCGGTACAGGCGGCTGAGTGCATCTGCCGTAGTTTCCTGCAGATGTGCAATTTCCGAAGGATCGGTCAGGGGAACCAGTTTGTGACAGCGGTCTTTTGCCTCTTCACAGCTGGCATAATCTGCCAGACGCTCCAGTATTTTATAATATTCAAGTGTATGATAAACTTTCTGATTCATAGTGATATTCCTTTTTATATAGTATTCTCTCTTGTATTATAACGCAAAGTGCCATTTTGGAAAAGAAAAATAATGTGATTGTTGCAAGTGCATGGAAATGCGAATATAATAGTGGTTATGAGTGATAAACAGCAACCAAAGAATGCGTTTGTCAGAGAACAGATTAAGGACAAACCAAAGAATTATAAACGTATGTGGGTCCGGTTGGGGGAATCTGCTGCCTGTGGGGGTGTATTTGCGCTGGCTGTGTGTCTGGTGCTGCTTTTTATGATTCCGGTTCTGCGGCAGGAGGAAGGTTCTGTGCCGGATACCGGAGCACAGGATTCACAGCAGGCATCGGTGGAAGAAACGGAGCAGGGGTCTGAGGAAAAGGAGGAGACACAGACTCCGGAAGAGAGACAGCCGATGACGCTGGACGATTACCAACAGATTCAGACAGAGCTGTACGCCATTGGAAATACGGCAAATAAGTCCATCGTTACGATCACAGGGGTGGTCAGTGATACGGACTGGTTTAACAACTCTTATGAACGGGAAGGTCAGGGCTGTGGCACGATCATTGGAGAAAGTGGAGGTAAACTCTGGATTCTTACGGAGAAAAAAACGATTAAAGATGCTGCAAAGATCAAAGTTACCTTTGTAAATGATGCGGTGGCAGAGGCAAAGCTGGTCAGATACGATGGGAATACCGGTCTTGCGGCACTTACCGTGGATCTGGAGGATCTGGAAGATTCCACGCAGAATGCCATTACCGTGATGAAAACAGCAGGCTCGAATACCATACATAAGGGGAGCATTGTGATTGCTCTTGGCAGTCCGCTTGGAACGAATTATTCGATCCTGACCGGCACTATTACAGCGACCAATAATGAAATTTCCACTCCGGACAATAATTACAGTGTATACACGACAGATATTGTTGCCAGTGAAAATGGAAGCGGTGTGCTGATCAATATGGATGGCGAACTTGTCGGTGTTGTGATGCAAAGCTATAGTGCGGCTTCTGCAAATACGCTCACTGCAGTGGAAATATCAGAACTGATGCCAGTGATTGATCTATTATTTGCGGACAAAGAGGTGCCGTATTTTGGTGTGCACATTTCTACGGTTACCCAGCATATTGCGCAGAAATACGATATTCCAAAGGGCGTATATATCAAAAAAGTTGAGATGGATTCGCCTGCCATGGATGCGGGACTGCAGAGCGGGGATGTGATCCGTTCCGTTGCAGGCCAGGAGGTTGCAAGTGCAGAGCAATTCCGGGAGGTGCTGTTGCAGCTGACACCGAAAGAAACCTATTCGGTTACGGTTATGCGGGAAGGTACTAAGGGGTATAAAAAGATTACCTGTAAATTAAAAGCAGGGGTTTTGCAGTAAAATTGGAAATAAGGAGTTATTATGAAATATATTGAATCTCTCCGAGAAGGAGAAAAAGTAAATGAAGTATATCTGTGTAAATTCAAACAGGCGGCACTGACCAAAGCCGGAAAAGCATACGACAATGTGATCCTGCAGGATAAAACAGGAACGATTGATGCCAAGATCTGGGATCCGGGTTCTGTGGGAATTGATGAGTTTGACGCGCTGGATTATGTGGCGGTTACGGGAGATGTCACCAGCTTTCAGGGAAATCTGCAGATGTCGATCCGGCGTGCACGCCGTGTTTCAGAGGAGGACATTGATCCTAAGGAGTATCTTCCTTGTACGGACAAGGATGTGGAGGAGATGTATGCCGAATTGACAGGATATATTGATTCTGTGAAAAATCCTTACCTGAACCAGCTGCTGCACAGATTTTTCGACAATCAAACATTTGCGGACCGGTTTAAATTTCATTCGGCAGCAAAGAGTGTACATCATGGATTTGTCGGGGGATTATTAGAGCACACGGTCAGTGTGACAAGAAACTGTAATTATTTTGTGCAGAATTATCCGTTTTTGAATCGGGATCTTCTGATTACGGCGGCGATTTTCCACGATATCGGTAAATTAAAAGAGTTGTCGGCGTTTCCGGCAAATGATTATACCGATGCAGGACAGCTGCTTGGGCATATTATGATCGGTGCCGAGTGGGTAGGCGAGGGAATCCGTTCCATTGAGGGATTTCCGGTGGTTCTGGAAAATGAGTTAAAGCACTGCATTCTGGCGCACCACGGAGAACTGGAGTATGGATCGCCGAAGAAACCGGCACTGGTTGAAGCGATGGCTTTGAGCTTCGCGGACAACGTGGATGCAAAGATGGAAACCATGCGGGAGATTCTGGCAAATGTACCGGACAATAATCTTGAATGGCAGGGGTACAGCCGTCTGCTGGAGACAAATATACGCAAGACAAGCAAATAAGATGAGATAAAGTCGGAGCCGAAAGATATTTTGACTCCGACTTCGCAGGTTAAAAGGATGAAAAAAAACGATTTATTTTCTTTGAAAATTACAGATATGGGAGTCGACGGGGAAGGCATCGGAAAGTATGATGGGATGACATTTTTCGTCAAGGATGCGCTGATCGGAGATGAAATCCGTGCCCGTGCCACAAAACTGAAAAAACATTATGGATATGCCCGTGTGGAGGAAATTATCACATCATCTCCATACCGTGTAGAACCGCAATGTCCGTTGCACCGCCGCTGCGGTGGCTGTCAGATACAGGCACTTTCCTACGAGGAACAGCTTGCATTCAAGGAAAACAAGGTGCGCAGTAATCTGCAGAGGATTGGAGGATTTTCCAAAGAAGAGTTAGAGCAGGTATGTTTGCCGATCGTTGGGATGGAGCATCCTTTCCGCTACCGCAACAAGGCACAGTTTCCGGTGGGACTGGATAAAGAAGGAAAACTTGTGACCGGATTTTATGCGGCACGTACGCATGCCATCATTCCGGTGGAAGACTGTCTGCTTGGGGTAGAGGAAAATAAGGATGTGCTTATGGCGGTAAAGGAATGGATGCTGCTAAAGCAGATTCCGGCTTACGATGAGACTACCGGAACAGGACTGGTACGCCATATTTTGATCCGCTATGGATTTACCACCGAAGAGGTGATGGTATGCCTGATTATTAACGGAGACCGGCTGCCGGAAAAAGAAACTCTCATCGAGCGGCTTTCGGTGCTGCCGGGGATGACTTCCATTTCCTATAATGTAAATACCGAGCGCACAAATGTCATTCTTGGAAAACACACGGAATGTATCTGGGGCATGCCATACATCACGGATTTTATTCATCTGCGTAATACCGGAGATTTTTCAGTGGAAGATACGGCGATTGCCTATCATATTTCTCCGCAGTCGTTTTATCAGGTCAATCCGGTACAGACAGAGAAACTCTACAGCACAGCACTGGAGTATGCAAAGCTGACCGGAAAAGAATCCGTCTGGGATCTGTATTGCGGGATTGGCACGATTTCGCTCTTTTTATCCCAGAAGGCAAAGCAGGTATACGGAGTGGAAATTGTTCCTCAGGCGATCGAGGATGCAAAAAATAATGCTGCGTTAAATGGAATTACCAATGCACAGTTTTATGTTGGAAAAGCGGAGGAGGTATTGCCGCAGTTTTATAACAGCGACGATCTGGATGCCGGTATGCGTCATCCGGATGTGATTGTTGTAGACCCGCCGCGCAAGGGCTGCGATGAGCAGTGTCTGTCGACGATGCTTGCCATGAAGCCGCAACGGATTGTTTATGTGAGTTGTGATTCGGCTACGCTTGCCAGAGATCTGCGTATTTTAGTAGACGGTGGATATGAGCTGCAAAAAGTGCGGGCATTTGACCAGTTCGCTCACACCGGACATGTAGAAACTGTTGTTTTACTTTCCAAGGGTATAATCGACTCGCAGAAAGTAAAGGTTGAGATGTCTCTCGAAGATATGGATATGTCTGGATTTCAATAGCATGTATTTATAAGTAGATGGATATTATATTATAAGTAATACTAAATTGACCGCATAGCCTTATGATCGTAAAATAATTTTGTGATTTTTTTATTAAATAAGAGTATAAATATTTGGAGGAACCAATGAAAAAGACAACAAACTCTTCACCTTACCAGTTTGAGGGCAGAATACCTCTGTCTCAGGCTATTCCGC
>ERZ1027236.523-NODE-523-length-12620-cov-7.167051_pt1 | contig 12620 bp, 8 predicted proteins | sample MGYA00519265_ERZ1027236 | MGnify/ENA primary metagenome ERZ1027236 (study PRJEB26926, sample SAMN06164642) | human gut metagenome | biome: ENVO:00009003; feature: ENVO:2100002; material: ENVO:00002003 | host: Homo sapiens | place: USA | collected 2012 ... | reverse complement strand
ACACAAAGTGTGCTGTGTTTTCAGTGCAGTAAAGCAATCCAAATCCGAACCATTTCCCTTTGATGCAGCTTCTGTCGCTTCTCCAAAGGTGACGGTCTGTGTTCCTTCTTTATAGTTGAAGGTTATCAAAACCTTATCATCATACAGGTAAATCGCATTGATGAAGGTATCCACCAGTGCCTGCCGCTGGTCTTTCAGGCTCATGTCCAGCTTGCGGAACCGGAGCAGCCAGAACCGGATGAACTCCTCCGTGACCTTGGGCTTTGCCAGCTTCTCTTCCGCAATGCGGGCTTCAAGCTCACGCTTGGTTTCTTCCAGCTGCTCCAGCCGCTCCTTGGTGGAACTGGTCAGGATACCGGCCTGAATCGCATTGAGCATATTCTGGATACCGGATTCTGCATCCCGGAGCTGCTTTTCATAAAGGGGGATGTTGGTATTCTCCTTGTTTTGCAGCTCCATGACCTTGGCGATGATGGATTCCATGGCGGCATCGTCTTTCACAAGCTGCATGGTCTGGTTGACCACAAGATCTTCCAGCCACTGTTTGCGGACAGTCTTTTTCTTGCAGCCCTTGTGCTTTTTGGCAGTAGCACATTTATAATAGCGGTGAACTTCACCCGTCCGGCTCGTGCCGCTTTCACCAAACATCAACGCCCCACAGTAGCCGCAGAACAGCTTGGTGGTGAGCAGATAGTCATCCTCTGCCTTTCTACGGGCAGGGGCTTTCTTGTTTTTGGCGATTTTTTCCTGAACATCATCGAACAGTTCCAGCGGCACGATGGGCGGAATGGCATCCGGCACGACCACGTCCCGGAATTTCAATTCTCCGATGTACCGCCGATTCTTGAGCATGTGTTCGACACTGTTATAAGTAAACGCACCGCCCACCGGGTTCTTGATGCCGTTTTCGTTCAGCCAGTCCCGAATCTCCTTCATAGTGGAGCCTTCATTGTACTTCTTGAACGATTCAAGCACAAAAGGCGAGGTGAGAGGGTCGATGTGGAACTTCCGCTCGGAATCCAGCGTATAGCCAAAGGTTCCACGGCCACCATTGCAGCGTCCTTTCAGGATGTTCTCTGTCTGTCCACGGACGACCTTTTCAGCAAGGTCGGCGGAGTAGTATTCTGCATAGCCCTCCAGCACCGATTCCAGAATGATGCCCTCCGGTCCCTCGGAGATGATCTCGGTGGCAGACATGAGCTTGACACCATTCTTCTTCAGCTGGGTCTTGTACCGGGCACTGTCGTAGCGGTTCCGGGCAAAACGGTCCAGCTTCCAGACCAGCACAATATCAAACAGCTTCTTGTCGCTGTCCTTAATCATCCGCTGGAACTCCGGGCGGTTGTCCGTCTTGGCGGAGATAGCACGGTCAATATAGTGCTTGACGATGGTGATGCCGTTTTTCTCGGCATAAGCCGTGCATTCCCGGATCTGGCCTTCGATGGATTCTTCGCGCTGGTTGTCCGAGGAATAGCGAGCATAGATCACGGCGGTCATGGCAGGCACCTCACTCTAACATCATTGAACGGTAATTCGTTCTTTCAAAATCATGTTTCGTATAATGTATATACCATAGTTTGGGTCAGATTGCAAGAGCTTTATAACTTTATATAGATGAAAATAGTCACGGTAATCTGTTTTTCAGAAAGTAGTCTTGAGAAGTTATGTATAATGTGAATATGCGGATTGGTATAGTGGCTGCACCAACCCGGAAAACAGAACCCGGTAGGTATGCTCGCAAGAGGCTGAAGATTATGATTGCTGTACCTTTTGTACGTCTTTCATCTTAAGCGAAGCATCATATGCTAACTTGTCATCTCATGTAATTTTTTATTACACCAGACGATATGGTCAATCAAAGCCTCTTGTGATAAGATACAGACACAGCAAGTGAAATGCATTCTAACGAATACATATACGTACTGCTGAATATATCACAAGAAGGTATTTATCATGCAGGTCAAGCAGGTTGTTTCCAAGGGCGATATTACTTGCGGCATTTTCTTCTGATTTTTCAACTCAGATCAAAATGAATCTCAAAAAGGCAGAACGGCTTTTGTTGTTCTGCTTTTTTGTAATATAGAATATTCAAAAGGAGTGGAGGTATATGCAACTTAAAAATCACCTGAATTTTCTTGGTGACAGAAACAAACAGGAAATCACATTTCATCTCTCCGGTGCATTTAACAAGAACGTTGTCGTTGGAGTCGATGATTTTGACAAAGTCTGGAGTTATCTAGTTTTGTTGAGCAAACAGCATACAGAGGCGGACATTCTCCAGTGGAAGGAAAACTACCACGTTACCGACGCTGAACTATGCGGCATTCATTCATTTCTGGTTACACAAGGGATGGTTTACCTTTCAGACAGTTCTGTAAAAAATATTCGTCTGGCCAACTTTATGGGCAATTGGGTTTCTTCTACAACTTACGGAGATTTGAACTCAATCATGAGTTCAAAGCATGTTGTGATCCTTGGTGCCGGGACGGTTGGCAGTTCCCTGATTGATTATCTCCTGCAATTTGATGTTCAAAATTTTACCATCATTGACGGCGATACAGTTATGGCCAAAAACATCCCTCATCAGCGAAATTATGTTCCCACTGAAATCGGCATGTACAAATGCGATATTGCAAAAGAACACATTTTACAAGTCAATCCCAATTGTCATGTTGATATTTATAAACAGTTTTTGAACACAACCGATGAGTTTTTAAGCTGCATTTGCAACAGCAGTGTCGATGCCATATTTTGGGCAATTGACCAATATGATTCCAACCTCCTTGGCGGAATCTACGACTGGTCTACCGCTTCAAATGTTCCAATTTATCTGTCTGGTTACTCCCTCGGAGGATATGTTTGTGGCCAGCGATTGTCTCCTGAATTTGTACAAAATCTCAAGGATTTTCAGAATCACTCCCAATATATTATCTGCGAAAACTCCGGCATCGGCATTTTGGGCGACCTATCTGCCATGTTTATGATTCGTTTGTGGTTGCAGGATCTTGATCCGCGATTTGACGATGGCATTGATCGTCTCGATTATAATTTCTGCCATCCTACACTTTTAAAACAATCAAATTTCACATTGGATATTTCTGCTTATTTTAGTCAGCGTCCACAGGAGTTCCCGAACAACTGGATCAAGGAAAATATTATTTTCCCATATTATTTGATGGCCTATACAGAGCAGCAAATAAATGGCAAAGTCAACACCAACCTCTCCGATGTTGCCAATCGTTTTAATATTGAGCCGGACGACCAACCCACACAGCTTGAAAATCGCTACCATTCCATTCTTATTCAGAAAAATCTGACAAAGGAAGGAAATTCCTCCCTGTCGCTTTTGGAAGCATCTCAAAAAATAATGGCAACCTCCCATCCTTCAGCAGAAGATTTTTCCTCCTATAACGCTCTTGTGTCGGTAGTTGGTGCTGTTGCTCTTGATTGTCTTTCCATTAAAAAAGCACACTTCCTGAGCGAGTATAACTTACAGTGGAACACTGGCAAAGATGCCAAGGCAATGTTACTTCAGATCTCAAACCATTTTTACAACGAGCTTTCTGCCGATCAGGAAATTTTGGCTTGCTGCGCTTCAGCACAGTTTGATTTCGAATTAACGGACTATGACAAGCTCGCTCTTGTAAAAGAAATCGATCAGCAGCAGGCTTACCTTGACTTTCATGGTTTTATTGACTATTTGGAATTGCATCAACTACTTCACTTTTCCAAATCAATTTCCAATGGTCTTTGCGTTCTGAATCCTCGGTATGGTACGTCTGATGTTATTGTTCAAAAGGGATTGCCTGCCTCTGGTGTGTTTCTGCTTGCACACGAAATCGGTCACGCCTATTACAATTCCTATCTTCCCAGAAACGCTGAAATGGGCAATTCGCTTTTTTCAGAAATCTGTGCCCTGTTGACCGAATTTCAAATGATGCGTCATTTAGAATTCTCCAATCAAGCATCGACTTGGCGAAAAATTCTTCTAACTCGTTTGTCCACGATTTTTCTTGGGATGTTCTTCCTAGACATTTTTGAAGAAAGTATTTTATCCGCTACGGAACCAGATCTTAATCGCATTCTCGAACTCAAAGTCGCCGCGAAAGAAACGGTATCCGGTCAATCCAATCCCTTGTCCAGTATAAATAGTCTCCCCTATGATTTTCTTCTCGATACCGAATTGTTTGCATCGAAGCGCAACGTTTATCAGTATCCTGAAGCCGCTGCCTTTGCGATTGACTTGGGTTTCCGCATGGAAAGTGACCCAGAGTTGCAGAAAGAATTTTGCGACTACATTTCTTCGGTCTCGACCAATCACAGTCTGAGTATTTTTGAATTTTATAGACACATTGGCGTTGAAATCTCATCAACATTTTACACCGATGTCGCCAATTCTGTCAATCGGTGGCTTAGCTCTTTAACATATGCATGGAGGGGACAATGACACGTTATCTGAAAAAACAGTGGAGGCTCAGCACCCTCACCTGCTTGTTTGCCATCATCGCCTATGGTGCGCAGGCTCTGATCCAGCTTGCTTTGATGAAGGTTTTTGACGCCGTAGTATTGCTAGATTTGAGGGGTTCTATCCTTTGGACAGCAGTCGATCTGGCCTGCTGGGGGTTCTATCTTCTTTTTACAGCCTTACAAGAACATTGTCAGGCCAAAACAATTCGCGCTTTGAACAATACGGTGCGAGATGAGCTGTATCACTCCTTCCTGCGCAAAAACCATATCGACTTTCATCAGTCCGACACAGGCGAATATCTCGCTTGGTTGACCAATGATGTAAAGCAATTAGAACAGTTTGCGTGGATTCCATTCTTTGGCTGTGTAGGAAAAATCGCACAGATCGTGTTCAGCGTTTTGGGACTTGCCTTTCTGCATTGGTCGCTGGTTGTTTTTTCCGTGATCACAGCAGTTGTCCTTTGGCTCTCCCCGAAACTATTCCAGAAGAAGCTGGAGCTACTTGGGCAAAACTGCGGTGTGCAGCAGACAGCCGCCATCAACCGTCTGAAGGATCTTCTGACAGGTTTTGACGTACTCCAGTTTTTTGGCAAAGGAGATCTCTTTCTCCAGCAGGGAAACAGAATTAGCGATGACATCGAAAAGCCCAGTTGTCAGTTGAGCTATGGCAAATCCCGTATGGAGGCGGCGATTGGCTTTATTAATGTTGCACTTCAGCTCGGCTCGCTTGTGCTGATAGCTGCACTGACCAGTATGGGACTTGTCACCACAGGCACACTTGCAGGTGGCGTCAATCTGATTGGAGGCGTGGCAAATGGCTTTAACAGTTTGGCCGGTTTGCGTCTCTCCCTCTCGGCCAGCAAGCCATACTTTTGCAAGCTGCCAGTGGTCGATACTGATTCCAAATCAGAAGAGGTCGTCCCTATGACACCGCTGAATGACTCTATCACGATAGACGGACTTTCCTTCTGCTACGACGAGAAAAAGCCTATCCTGAAAGATGCTTCTTTCCGCTTTGAAAAGGGCAAAAAATATGCGCTCATTGGACCTTCTGGTTGTGGGAAAAGCACCCTGCTAAAAATTCTTCTGGGGTGGTTGCCAGAGTATCAGGGAACCATTCGATTTGACGGGCGAGACATACGAGAGTACACTCCGGAACAACTGCAACAGCAGATGAGCTACATTGAGCAAAATGTATTCTTGTTCAATGCATCCATCCGCGAAAACATTACGTTGGACGAAGATTTTACAGAAGAACAGTTAAGGAAAGCCATCCATGACAGTGCGCTTGAGAATGATTTGCTGTCTATGCCAAATGGGTTGGATACTCTTGTAGGTGAGGGTGGCTGCAATATTTCGGGCGGTCAAAAACAGCGGGTTGCGATTGCTCGTGCTTTAATTCATGAGCGGTCTATCTTGTTGGTGGATGAAGGCACAAGTGCACTGGATGCGCAAAATGCTGACCTTGTGGAAAAGAGTCTGCTAGCTAATCCAAACTTAACTCTGATCCTCATCAGCCATCACCTAAGTGACAAACGCAAAGCTCAGTTCGACTGTGTGTACGAACTGATGCCCACATCTTCTCGTGCATGAGGTTTGGAAATAAACCGATAGTGTTAGATGGGATAAAAGATAGCCACGCAGATTCATGTGTGTTTGGTTGCAGATGACGCAATAGAGAGTGCTTACTGTTGACAGATAAGTCCTACTATCACCGCTTTACCGCAATAAATTTTTCAAAAACCTATTGACGCATCCTGCAAACCATGATACTCTCTGTCACAAATCACATTGAAAAGTGGTGGTGCTCACCGTGATAACCACCACTTTTCGGTGAGCGATTGCCCGGAAAGAACGTACCGCCCTGCAACACACCCGATCATTTTGCCGCCGTTTCACCCCGACAAAATTCTTCGCCTGCTGCGGAGCGGCATTTTTCTTTTTCGGGGGCAGTACCTTGAAAATTTCATAAGCCGACCGAACGTGATACCGGCTTTCCAGCCAACGCCGCTGCATAAACAGGGGTAGGAACTTCGTTCGGAGCAAACGGCGATCAACATACATGAGCAGCGGAACTCTCTACTTATTTTTTGCGTCTTAACAATTCGGAAACATTTGTTGAAAATGCGTTTTGAGCGCAGCGGTAGAGGGCAAGAACCGTCCCGTGGCCACAAATTTTCAATTCTTGAAAATTTCCTGTCCATCCGGGACTTCACTTCTCAAACTCTTGCGAGTTTTCCAAGTGATCTTGTTGGGGCGTGCCTGCCCCAAACCCTGCTCATGGTTCGCACCTGACGGTGCGAACAGCAACGGCGTGTCGTGCTTACATAACTTCACCGAGGAGTTATCGAACAGACAGGAGGTACAATGACCAAAACGAATGTTCAACCGATTCCTAGCAATTCCCAGCACCACGACACGCCGAACAACAAAACGCACGTCATCAAGTTCCGTGTGACAGCGGAGGAAAAAACGTCACTGGAACTCACTTGCAAACTCCTGAATCTCTCCCTCTCCACTTTTATCCGCCGCGCCATCCACAACGTCAAGATCGAGAAAACGGTCATCGTTGCAGGCGGCGGAGAAGAAACCCTGACCGCTGTTTCCACCTTGCTTGCCCAGTGCAGCAAGTTGGGCGGCAACCTCAACCAGCTTGCAAGGCACTTCAATTCCGGCGGTGCAGACACCGAGCAGATCCGGGCGAAACTCCTTGACGAACTTGCAGACCTGACCGCATTCCGGCTGCACGCCGAGAAAGTTCTGGGTGAACTGTATGGCAACGCTCAAGCATATCGCCTCTAAGAACTCGGACTACGCCGCCATCGAAGCGTACCTCGTTTACCAGCATGATGCGTTCACCGGGAAGCAACTTCTGGATGAACAGGGCAGACCGAAGCTGCGAGAATCGTACATCCTCGATACAATTGAGTGCGCCGATTTCTCGTTTGCAACAGCCTGTCTGCTGGCAAACCGCAAGTATGGTAAGAACACCCAGCATGGTGATATTAAGAGCCACCAGTATATCATCAGCTTTGACCCAAGAGATGCAGCCGATAACGGGCTGACTATGGATAAGGCACAGGCTCTTGGCCTGAGGTTTTGTTCTGAAAACTTCCCCGGTCATCCTGCCATCGTCTGCACTCACCCCGATGGGCACAACCATTCGGGAAACATCCATGTTCACATCGTGATCGGCAGCATCCGAACACGGGAAGTGGAGCGCAAGCCCTATATGCAAAAACCCCGCGACTGGCGTGAGGGCATGAAGCATTCCAGCACGGCCCAGACCATGCGACACCTCCGTGTCGAGGTCATGGAGCTGTGCGAGGGTGCCGGACTGTACCAGATTGACCTGCTCAACGGCTCGAAAGAACGTGTCAGCGAAGCCGAGTATTGGGCGCGCAGGCGCGGCCAGTTGAAACTTGACCGTGAAAACGCAGCTCTTACCGCAGCCGGACAGCAGCCCAAGCAGAAGAAGTTTGAAACCGTAAAAGATACCCTGCGGAAACAGATTTCGGATGTGCTAAACAATGCAACGAGCTTTGAAGATTTCTCGGACAAGCTCATGCAGCAGTACGGCATCACCGTCAAGGAAAGCCGTGGGCAGCTCAGCTACTTGCCTTTTGGCAGAACCAAGTTTATCCGGGCGAAACATCTCGGTGACAAGTTTGAGAAAGGACTCGTGCTTGCCACCTTACAAGAAAATGCTGAGCGCAAACCCAAGGTACAGTCCAAGCAGGATACCATCGGGAAACTGATCGACATCCAGTCGAGGATGACCGAGGGCAAAGGCATTGGCTATAAGCGTTGGCTCACGAAACACAATCTCAAAGTTATGGCACAGACCGTGAAGCTTCTGCAGGAAAAGGGCTTGACCGACGAGGACGCTCTGAACCAGCGCATCACCGAACTGGAAACCAAGTATCACGACTCGCTGGCGGTGGTGAAAGACCTCGAAGGTCGCATGAAAACCAACAAAGAGCTGCGCTATCATATTGCAGTCTACGCCAGTACCAAGAGCGGCGCACAGCAGTTAAAGACTGCCAAACGACCCGCAGCCTTTGAGGAGCAGCACCGTGCAGAGCTGACAGCGTACCGGGCGGCAGCAGCCTATTTCAAGGCAAATGATATCACCAAGCTGCCCAGCCCGAAGAAACTGGAAGCCGAGTATGCGCAGCTGGCATCCGAAAAGGCACAGTTCTACGAGCAGTACAAGGAAGCCAAGAACGAGCTGCTCAAGCTGAAAGATGCAAAACAGAATGTTGCCCTGTTCTTCCGGGAGGAAGAACAGACGCAGCAGGAGAGATAAAGGAGTGTGCGTATGATCAATCTGAAAATCGACCCGGAGTTCCAGTCCCAGATCCCTCCACTGACCGATGATGAATTTAAGCAGCTTGAAGAAAATATCCTCAAAGAGGGCAAGCTGATCTCTCCTTTGGTTGTCTGGGGTAATACCCTTGTTGATGGACACAACCGTTATGCCATCCTCCAGAAGCATCCTGAGATTTATTTTTCCACCATGCCGCTCCGATTTGAGAACCGCGAAGAAGCCGTTGCGTGGATCTGCCGGAATCAGTTGGGACGGCGAAACCTGAGTCCTGAACAGAAACGCTATCTGCTTGGGAAGCAGTACGAAGCCGAAAAGAAAGCTGCAAAAATCTTTCGGGGCAATCAGTACACTTTAGCAAAGAAAAGTGGTGGTGATCACGGTGATAACCACCACTCCGGGAAGAAAACCTGCGACCGAATCGCAGAGGAAAACGGTGTCAGCCGTGCCTCCGTTCTTCGTGCCAGCCACTATACACGAGGCATCGACATCGCAGATAATCTCTCTCCCGGCATCAAGCAGAAAGTCTTTTCCGGCGAAGTGAAGTTCACCAACGAAGAAATGTCCAAGCTTGTGCAGGCAAGTGTCGAGCATCGTTCAGATGTCCTTGCTCAAATCCTGCATCCAGAGGCATTGGAAGTGTTGGAATCTGCCAGCGCAGAATTTGAACCTGAAAAAGCGGAACCCGTTCCCATGCCCACACCACAAACAGAAGAATTTCGGTGCTATCATGTACCGGACGAGTTTATGAAGGTTTACAAATCCTTGAGCCGTGCGACCGAAATGATGAAAAACTCATGGAAGAAAACGCTCAAAAACAATCCCAGCTATTTCACTGACCCGGAAAAGCAGAAGGTTCTCCGCTTCGCAATGCAGAGGCCTGCTAACTACCTGACTGAAATCGAAACCTATCTGGAAAAGGCTCTTGCAGAAGCCCTTGAAGGAGAAAAGACCGCATAACGACAGGCACTTGTAAGCCATCAACGAGCCACCAGCCGCAAGTGCAGGGCGGAAAGCATCCGCGCCCTTGCGCCTGATAAAAAATGGAACTTTGATTTTCTTGCCCGGCTTTGCTGCGGTGGGACGATCAAAGGAGCGTGCGTTTGAACAAAAAGAAAAAGTCCACAAACACTTCCCCCTATCCCGATGAAGTCATCGACCGTCTGGCACGGGCATTCTACCCGGCCATCCTTGCCTGCTGGAACAGCGAGGTAGGACAGCGGGAGTTTGCTGCATGGCAGGCGGAGCAGGCTCATCATGCCCCCAGCAAAGAAAAGCAGAGCGTTCCCGACGGGGAACGCCCTGTTGTACATATCGCTGTTATCTGTGGCTTTAATCGCAAGTTTTACAAGCAGAGCAATTCTCAACGACCTGTTTGCGATATGCAATTCACGGTTGTTGCCAACGAATCAAATCGTGAATTACGCTGGCAGGGTGCGTCCTATTCAGGGACGCACCCTGTTTTTGTTTTGTATTTGATCTTCTAATCCATGGTTCAGACTGTATCCGCTCAAACACCCTCTAGAATGGTATGCCGGAAGCAGATGCCTCAAAGCTGCCGACATCTCCGATTTTTCAAAAAGACTTGACATTCCCGGGTAGTTCTATATAATTATCAATGTTAATTACCTTCGATAATCGTTTGGAGAGGAATTTCATTATGACCATCAAACTGATCAAGCAGCTGCTGGATGCCTGCTATCTGGCAAAGCGGGCACGGGAGATGCTGCCTGCCCTGCCGGAGGGTGTGACATCCTCCTATATCCAGTGTCTGGATGTTATTCAGAAATTGCAGACCCGTGGCATCTGGCCGAAGATCTCTGATCTCAGCGATGCGCTGAATCTGCCCCGCCCCGGTGTGACCCGTACCGTAAAAGAGATGGAGCACAAAGGGTATCTGAGAAAACAGGTGTCCGCTGAAGATGGCCGCGTGACCTATCTGTTCCTCACCGAGAGCGGGCAAGCGCTTTCCCAGAAGTACAATACGGACTACTTCTCGCAACTGCTCCCGTATCTGGACGGCATTTCCGAGGAGGATGCAGCGTGCACCATCCAAACGCTGGAAAAATTCTATGCTATTATGTGCGAAAGGAAAGATTCTCTTGAAAAACGATAAGACCGATTTTACCCAAGGCCGCATTTTGCCAAAGCTCGCCTTTTTCATGCTGCCCATTCTGGGTGCGCTGGTGCTGCAGGCCGCTTACGGCGCAGTAGATCTTCTGGTAGTGGGGCGCTTTGGCTCCACTTCAGGCTTGTCTGCGGTTTCCACCGGTAGTCAGGTACTCAACCTCGTCACCTTTGTTGTCACCCAGCTTGCCATGGGTGTCACAGTGCTCATTGCCCGCTATCTGGGCGAAAAACGACCGCAGTACATCGGGCAAGTCATTGGCGGGGCAGCTGTTGTGTTCACCCTTCTGGCAGCTGCACTGTTCGTGGTGCTGGTGTTTTTTGCACGGCTTATTTCCAGTCTGATGCAGGCTCCTGCCGAAGCCCTGGACCTGACCGCCAGCTATGTGCGCATTTGCGGCAGCGGCATCTTCTTTATTGTAGCCTATAATATGCTCTCGGCTCTTTTCCGCGGTCTGGGCGACAGCCGCTCTCCGCTGATCTTTGTGCTGGTGGCGTGCATTGTGAATGTTATTGGCGATCTGGTGCTGGTGGCTGGTTTTCATCTGGATGCTGCCGGTGCCGCCATTGCTACGGTAGCAGCACAAGCCGTCAGCGTAATCTGTGCAATCGCAATGCTGCTGAAGAAGGAGCTGCCCTTCAAAATCCATCGCTCTGATTTCAAGCCGAACCCCCAGTGCAAAAAATTTCTGGGCATCGGTCTGCCGCTGGCTTTGCAGGAGTTTTTGACCCAGCTTTCCTTTCTGGCGCTCTGCGCCTTCGTCAACCGGTTGGGGCTGGAGGCATCTTCCGGCTACGGTGTGGCGTGCAAGATCGTTAATTTTGCCATGCTGATCCCCAGTTCTCTGATGCAGTCCATGGCATCCTTTGTGTCCCAGAACGTGGGTGCTGGCAATAAAAAACGCGCCGAGCAGTCCATGCTCACCGGCATTGGCATCGGTCTGGTGTTCGGCTGCGTCGTATTTGCACTGGTGTGGTGCAAGGGTGACGTTCTCTCCGGTCTGTTTACGGCAGATGCCGCGGTTATTGCCAACGGCTACGCCTACCTCAAGGGCTTTGCGCCCGAGACCATCGCCACTGCCATCCTGTTCAGCATGGTAGGTTACTTCAATGGCAACGACAAAACCCTCTGGGTCCATGGTACAGGGGCTGGTGCAGACTCTGCTGGTGCGTCTCCCCATGGCGTATATTATGAGTATCCAGCCCAACGCCAGCCTGACGATGATCGGTCTGTCCGCACCCACCTCCACCGCAGTGGGCATCTTATTAAACATCTGCTTTTTCCTCTGGCTTAAACGATACGAAAATCAAACGTCTGCATAAGTTTTGAAGGCTGGAGGCCTGCCGATGGTTGTTACCACCTATAAACATGATACGGTCGTGCTTGAAATTTCAAATTCAATCATGAGTCGATAATAGCAAACAAGCCCACAGGATAGACCGCATAAAAATACGGCAGACCTGTGGGCTTGTTCCTTATATCGAGTTAATCTCTAAACGATAAATCCTCTGATCCATGACCTCCGACCACATTCTTCAAATATTTCTCCGGGTCACCGTTCAGAATCAAATCCGCATAGCCCAACGGATCGTTGTAGATGAGGTAGTCCAGTTCCGTCCTCTGCGCCATGGTCACGTCCAATTCATCCTCGACCCCGGTGCAGTCAATGGAGATCATTCTCCCATCCCGGAGCAGCAG
>ERZ1027236.522-NODE-522-length-12629-cov-6.025370_pt1 | contig 12629 bp, 10 predicted proteins | sample MGYA00519265_ERZ1027236 | MGnify/ENA primary metagenome ERZ1027236 (study PRJEB26926, sample SAMN06164642) | human gut metagenome | biome: ENVO:00009003; feature: ENVO:2100002; material: ENVO:00002003 | host: Homo sapiens | place: USA | collected 2012 ... | reverse complement strand
CGTCGGCAGCGTCAGATGTGTATAAGAGACAGCCCCCCGCCGCCCCGACCCGGACGACGACTATTCCGGCGTGCGCAACCCCGCCCCTGTGGTGGCTGCAGCGGACGCCGACGGTAACCCCGCCGGCTGTGGAAACTGCCCCAAAAAGGCGAAATAATTCCCAGAAAAATGGTGGGAAATCACAGTGGTTAGTATTGCAAAACTAACCGTACTTCGTGATTTTCGCTAAAAATCTCCCTCAATTTTCCCGTAAAGTTAGCCGTTGCTTTTGTGCAACCCAACAAAAAATAAAAAAAGCCCTTTACGGCGGTACGGTTAGTCTTGCCTTTTCATTTTTGGTTTGTTAGAATGCAGACAAGGATGAATTCCGGAGCAGCTTGCTGGCACCGTGCGAGGGCAGGCTTCTCCTAAACATTGGCACGGGAAATAAAGGAGAGTTTTATTATGGCACACAAGGTTTCTGACGCATGTGTTGGCTGCGGCGCTTGCGAGGGCGCTTGCCCCGTTGGTGCTGTCACCGTTGAGAACGGTGTTGCAGTTGTGAACGCAGACGCTTGCATCGATTGCGGCGCTTGCGAGGGCGCTTGCCCCACCGGTGCTATCACCGCTGAATAATTTCACGGCGATATCCGTAAAAACGCATCAAAAGCAGCAGACCTGTTCAAAGCGGGTCTGCTGCTTTTTGTTTGCGGGCGGTTTTCCGCCCTGCACAATTTTCCCGGAGATTCCGGCCCGATATTTTGGTAAAGGATTCACGGCACAGATATGGAACATTCCACCGAGATTTTGTATAATAAAACAGAAGTCTTTTGTTCGGCGGCCCACCGCTTCGGGTCGGACGCGCTGCTGCTGGCCCGGTTCACGGAGCCAAAGCGCAGCCAGAAGGCCGTGGACCTGTGTTCCGGCTGCGGCATCGTCAGCTTGGAGTGGCACGACCGGGGCCACCGGGGCGAATGCGCCGCCGTGGAGCTCCAGCCGGAGGCAAGCAGCCTCCTGCGCGAGGCACTGGCCGCACAGGGCATCGACCACATCACCCCCGTCTGCGCCGACCTGCGCACCTACCGGGCGGGGGAGGGCAGCTTCGATGTCTGCGCCTGCAACCCGCCCTACTTTACTGCCGGGTTCCAGAGCAGCGACCCCGCCCGCGCCGCAGCGCGGCACGAGACCGACTGCACGCTGGAGGATGTCTGCCGCTGCGGCTTCCGGCTGCTCAAGGACGGCGGGCGGCTCGCGCTCTGCCACCGGCCCGAACGGCTGGCCGAGGTGCTGGCCATGCTGCGGGCCAACCGCTTGGAGCCCAAGCGCCTCGCCTTTGTGAAGAACAAGCCCGACGCGGCCCCGTGGCTCTTTTTGGTGGAGGCGCAGAAAAACCGCAAGACCGGGCTGCGCATCCAACCGGATGTGCTCATCTCGGCGGGGGCGGCCCTGTACGGGAACAACTAAAATTGGGAGGTCTGTATGGCTGGTACGTTATATATCGTCGCAACGCCCATCGGCAACTTGGACGACATGCCGCCGCGGGTGGCGGCGACCTTTGGTGCGGCGGACTTTATCGCCGCCGAGGACACCCGCGTGACCATGAAGCTGCTGAACTTCCTCGGCCTGAAAAAGCCGATGGTCAGCTACTATGAGCACGCTTTGCAAAAAGGCGAAGGCATCCTGCGCCGCATCGAGGCGGGGGAGAACTGCGCCCTTTGCTCAGACGCCGGAATGCCCTGCGTCTCCGACCCCGGCGAGGTCATCGTCCGGGATGCGCTGGCCCGCGGCATCAAGGTCGTGCCGGTGCCCGCCGCCTCGGCCTGTGTCACGGCGCTGGCGGTTTCGGGGCAGGACACCTCCCGCTGGGTGTTCGAGGGCTTCCTGCCCGTGAACAAAAAGCAGAAGCGGGAGCGCTTGGCCGAATTGCAGGGCGAGAAGCGGACGGTCATTTTCTACGAAGCGCCGCACAAACTGCGCACCACGCTGGACGATTTGGTGGCGGCCTTCGGCACGGAGCGGAGCATTACCCTCTGCCGCGAGCTGACCAAGCTCCACGAGGAGATCTGGAAGACCACCCTCGGCGAGGCACAGACCCACTACGCCGAAAATGAGCCCCGCGGCGAGTATGTGCTGGTCATGGCCGGGGCACCCGCCGCCGAGACCGAAGAGAGCCTGACGCTGGAACAGGCCGCCCAGCGCGCCTTAGACCTGACAAGCGAGGGTTACGGCCCCACCGCCGCCGCCAAAGCCGCCGCGCAGGGGACCCCGTATTCCAAGAGCGAGATCTACAAGCAGATGCTGGCCATGCAGAATAACTAAATTTTAGGAGGACGTTGTCCCGTGACGAAACTTTTGATCCTGAGTGACAGCCACAACAGCACCGGAGCTGTCGAACGCATTCTTCATGCGGAAAGCGACGCGACCGCCGTGATCTTTCTCGGCGACGGTCTGCGCGATCTGGAAGAGGCCCTGACGCTCTATCCGAAGATGAAGGTCTATGCGGTGGCCGGAAACTGCGATTTTGGCGCACTGGAGCCGCTGGACGGTCTGGCCGCCTTCGATCAGGTCGTCGTCTTCTATACCCACGGCCATATGTATGGTGTAAAATACGATCTGGATACGCTCACCGATGCCGCCACCGCCCGCGGGGCCGAGGTGGCCCTGTTCGGACACACCCACATTCCGGTGGCCGAGCAGCGCGGCAGTGTGTTTTTGTTCAACCCAGGCTCCTGCGGCCGGTGCTATACCGGCCCCAACACCTACGGTGTGCTGACGCTGGACCAAGGGAAGATCATCTCCCACGAACACAAAGAGGTACCACATTCATGAGCATCAATGAGGTGCGTTATCTGCCCGAATGCGGCAGCACCAACGCCTATGTGAAAGAGCATTTCGAGGAGTTCGGCCCGGTGGGCGCGGTCTACACCACCAACCAGACCGCCGGCCGGGGGCGGCTGGGCCGCATCTGGGTCAACGCGGAGGGCAAGGCGCTGTACTACACCGTCGCCATCCGGGAGCCGCTGGCGCAGCCCGCCACCCTGCCGCTGCTGGCAAGCCTTGCCGTGCGCAACCAGCTCAAGCTGCGCTACGGCGTGGACTGCCAGATCAAGTGGCCCAACGACCTTTTGCTGAACGGTAAGAAGATCGTCGGCATCCTGTGCGAATCCGTCTCCTACGGCTACGAGCAGCAGGGCCGGGGCATTCTGTGCGGCATCGGCATCAATCTGGCCCAGCCCCAAAGCTATTTTGACGCGGCGGACCTGCCCCACGGCACCTCGCTGGCGCTGCAGGGAGCAACCGTTGATCTCGCCGCCGACCCGCAGTGGCTGGCCGAAGGCCTGACCGATTTCGGCTTCGACCGCCCGATGTACGTCTTCGCGCGGGAGGGGTTTGCCCCCTTCCGGGAGGAATACAAGGCCGCCTGTGTCAACATCGGCCGCCGCGTGACCTTTGACCTGCCGGGCGGCGGGCAGGGCGCAGGCGAAGCCATCGACGTAGACGAAGAGGGCCGCCTCGTCGTCCGCACGGACAGCGGCGAAGAGCACGTCTTCACCGGCGAAGTCTCCGTCCACGGCATTTACGGGGCGGTGTAAGCGGCATCACCCTCTCCGTCATCGCTGCGCGATGCCACCTCTCCCGAAGGGCGAGGTTTATTCGGAATCCTTTATCAAGAAAAACAAGAACCCCCTCCGGCGCTTGCGGTACACCGGAGGGGGTTCCTGCTTTTTGGGGTATTGCTTTGGTGTGAGGAGGAATCATGTGCAAGGGAGACGGTTGCGGCCCCGCTCCCTTGTGCTCTATAGTATACCCGATTTCGGAACAAAAGTCATTACATTCTTGTAAATTCTTGTGAAACTTTTATGACAGCATCGTGATTTTTCGCGTCCGTGACATAGTGCTGCGCATTTTCGACGTTGTGTGCAGCCTGTTCGGCGGAGATGGTCTTGATGACCCGCGCCGGGACGCCGACGGCCACGGAACCGTCCGGGATGACCATCCCTTCCGGCACCAGCGCCCCGGCCCCGATGATGCAGTTTTTCCCGATGACGCAGTGGTTCAGCAGGGTGGCGTGCATCCCGATGAGGCTGCCATCCCCCACGGTGCAGCCGTGGACAAGGGCGCTGTGGCCCACCGTGACATTTTTGCCCAGCAACACGGCCCCGCCGGGGTCGCAGTGGAGCACCGCGTTATCCTGCACGTTGGTATTCTCGCCAAGGGTCAGGGTGCCGTCGTCCCCGCGCAGCACCGCCCCGTACCAGACGCTCGAACCGGCTTCCAGAATCACATCGCCCAGCACCGTGGCATTGGGGGCCACAAAGGCCGCGCCGCGGTCTTGGGGCGTTTTTCCACCAAAGGAAACGATCATTGTTGAAAAACCACCTTTCTCTTTTGCTTCTTTTATGGTATTCTTTTAATAGTTCTTTTTCAACCCCCATCGTGGAAGCCGGGAACTTCCGAAGGAGCTTTTGACCATGTACATCCATTCCTTTGCGCGCCGGGTGCTGGCGCTGGTGCTGACCGCCGCCATCGCGGCGGCGGCTGCGCTGCCCGGCTTTGCCGTTTACGCCATGCCCATCCAGACCGCTTACCCGCAGGAGTCGATCTATCTCTTCGACGCCGACACCGGGGAAGTCCTTGTGGAGCAAAACCCCGACCTGCCCCGCTGCGTTGCCAGCCTGACCAAGATGATGACAGCCCTGCTGGTGATCGAGCGCGGAAATGACCTGAATGCGGAGATCACCATCCCGGACAGCCTGACGCCGGAGTTTGCAGCCATCAAGGCAGACCGGGGCCACACCATCGGCCTACAGGCGGGGGAGACCGTCCGCCGTATCGACATGCTCTACGCGATGCTGCTGCCCAGCGCCAACGATGCGGCCAGCGTCCTCGCCAGCGACGATGCCGGGGGCGACCTTGCGGCCTTTGCAGCCCGAATGAATGCCCGCGCGGCTCAGCTGGGCTGCACCTCCACCCAGTTCACCTGCGCCCACGGCCTTTACGACACCGGCAACTACTCCACGGCCCGCGATATGGCCAAGATCGCGCTGGCATGCTACGCAAACCCTGCTTATCGGCGGATCGCCGACGCCACGGCTTACGAGCTGCCCGCCACCAATGTGCATCCCGCCCGGACCGTGACCACCACCAACAAGCTCCTGCAGCCCGCCAGCGCCTATTACCGCCGCTACGCCCACGGGATGAAGACCGGTTTCACCACCCAAGCGGGGCGGTGCTTCGTCACCTTTGCCCAGCAGGACGGCCACACCTACGGCCTTGTGATCTTGGGTTCCAACAGCCAGAACATCTTCCGCGAGGCCGCCGAGCTGTTCGACTGGGCCTTCACCAGCCCGGAACTTCATCCGGCACCGGCGGAAACTGCCCCGGCACCCGAAAAGTACACGTTGTTCTCGTTCTGGCAGAAACTGCTGGGATGATCTGAATCTTTTGGGAGGATATGCTCATGCAAAAAAACACCTTCTTCCGCCGGGCCGCTGCCCTGCTGCTGACGGCTGTGCTGGCCGTCTCGGCTGCACTGCCGGGTCTGGCCGTGTACGAGATGCCCATCCAGACCGCCAATGAGGGCGAATCGGTCTACCTGTTCAACGCGGACATCGACAAGCCCATCTTGGAACAAAACATCGACCAGCAGCGCTACATCGCCAGCCTGACCAAGATGATGACGGCCCTGCTCTTCCTCGAAAGCGGCAAGGATCTGAACGCGGAGATCACCATCCCCACCAGCCTGACGCAAGAGTTCAAGGACATCCAGAACGCCAACGGCAGCACCATGAACCTCCGCATCGGCGAGACGGTGCGCCGCATCGACCTGCTGTACGGGCTTCTGGTCGCCAGCGCCAACGACGCCGCCAGCGTCATCGCCAGCGACGTGGCGGATGGCAGTCTGCCCAACTTTGTGGCCATGATGAACCAGAAGGCGCAGGAGCTGGGCTGCACCTCCACCAGCTTTACCTGCGTGCACGGCCTGTATGACTACGGCAACGTCTCCTCGGCCCATGACCTCGCCCTCATCGCGTCGGCCTGTGCCGCCAACGAGACCTACATGAAGGCCGCCAACACCCTGAGCTACACCCTCCCGGCCACCAACCTGCACCAGAACGAGCGGACCATCACCTCCACCAACCTGATGCTGAACCCGGAGTACCCCTACTACCGCGACTACATCCGCGGCATGAAGACCGGCTTCACCACGCTGGCGGGCCGCTGCTACGTCACCTTTGCCCAGAAAGGCGGCCACACCTACGGGCTGGTCATCCTCGGCTCCGACCTCGACAACATCTACAAGGAAGCTTCCGAGCTGCTGGACTGGGCTTTCGCCAGCTTTGCAGATCGTCAGCTCGTGGACACCGAAACGCCGCTGACCACGGTCCCGCTGACCAAGTGCCGCAGTGAGGAAGCCGTGGAGCTCTATGCCGCCGAACCCCTCAGCGGCTACGGCCACGCCGACGACAAGGTGACCTGCAGCTTCGAGCTGCCGGAGAGCGTCTCCGCCACCGTCAAGAACGGCGCCGTCCTCGGCGAGGCCACCGTCTATCTGGACGGCTACGAGGTGGGCAAGGTCAGCCTCGTGACCCATCAGGAATACGTCTCCGACTTTCGCACCGACCTCAAAAGCACCCTGCTCCTCATGGCGGCTCTGGTGCTCATTCTTGCAGTTCTCAGCTTCGTCACCATGGTCGCCAGCGGTGGTTCGCTGAACCTGAACCGTAAGCACCGCACCCGGAGAAGATAAGATATTTTCAGCATGATAACGAGAAAAGCAGCCGCAAACGCGGCTGCTTTTCTCGTTCAGAAGCTTCTGAATTTTGCGGCCAGCACAGACAGAACGATCTTCGGGTTGACCTGTGCGCTGAGGCGCTGCATGGCGGCATCGGCGGCTCCCAGCGCCTTGCGGGCGGCATCGCCCTGCACCGGGGAGCGGGGACTGCCGCGCAGCCCGGCAGCGGCGACGGCCCGGAAATCGGCCAGCAGGGCGGCCGCACCGGCTTTCTCCTTTTCGTGACCGGCCAGCAGAACGGCGGCGGCGTAGCTGTCCTTCGCGGCGGCGGCCTTGGCCAGCGTCAGGGCCTGTTCCACCTGCTCGCGGCGGGCGTCGTCCCGCGCGGCGGCCAGCACTGTGCCGATGTGGCCATCGAAAAGCTCACTGTACAGGGCCGCCGCCTTGGCGTCCACCCCCTGCTTCGTGCAGTAGCGGGCGCAGTCGGCAGGGGAGACGGGGGCCATGGCAAAGCTGATGCAGCGGCTCCGAATGGTGGGCAGCACGCCCGCCAGCGAATCCGCCGTCAGCAGAAAGAGCACGCCCTCCGGCGGCTCCTCCATGACCTTCAGCAGGGCGTTGGCCGATTCCTCGTTCATCCGCTCCACATGGTAGAGCAGGACGGCGCGGCCCTCCGCCGAAAGGCTGGTGTTGAAGATCTCCGACCGCATGGCCGTGACCTGACCGACAAGATATTTTCCGCCGGAGCCCATGCCGGTGACCGAGATGGCCTCCCGCACGACACCCGTTTCGATCTGGCCGCTGTCGCGCTTGCCGGCCTTTGCCACGGCACGGCAGCATTCGCCCCGTACAAGCGCCTCAGCGGGCGCTCCGCCTTGAGGGTAAAGATAATCGGCCGCAACGCAACGGGCCGCGAAACCGGCTCCCAGCCCCTCCTCGCCCACCAAAAGGACGCTGTGGGTCAAGCGGCGGCTGTCCAGCATGAGGCGAACGCTGGATTTCAGCTCTGCGTTGCCTTCCAATCGATCCAGCATCATCGGCGGTTCTTCCTCTTCCACTGTTCACGGCGGACCCACGCGCGGACACTGCGCCACGCCTGCGGGCCAAAGAAGACGAAGAAGTTCACCATGCAGAGCAGATAGTTCAGCTTGCCCGCTGCCCCGGCACCGAGGAAGCTGAGCAGCCACAGCGCCCCCGCGAACAGGCCGAAGTACTTCACCCGGATGGGGATGACGAAGAAGAGCAGCACCTGAACCTCCGGGTAAAGCATGGCAAAGGCCAGCAGCAGCGACAGGGACAGACAGTAGGTATCGGCGTAGCCCGTCAGCAGACAGGCCGCCACCGCGCCCACCATGCCCAGCAGGATATAAAGGTTGAAGCGAAAATCGCCCCACTCGTTTTCCAGCGCGCTGCCGATGAACCACGTGAAATAGATGCCCAACACCACGCTCAGCGGTCCGCCGCCCGAAAACGGAACAAACACAAAGGTAACGACCCGCCAGAGCTGCCCCACCAGCAGGGCGGTGCGGTTCAGGCTCAGGTAGAGTGAGATATACTGATTGACGAACAGCTCCACGGCGTAGACCAAGATCTGCGCGCCGACCAAGATCGAAATGAGGTTCGGGATGCAGATGCGGCCATACTTCCGCTCCAGTTTGGTAAGCCAGTTCATAGGCAGACGCCTCCATGATCGTAGAATTTGCCCCGGTCAGACGGGGCTGTGTGTATTTTTTATTGTACCATGTTTGGCCGGGCCATTCAAGGAACTCCCTGTGAACAAAGGGCTTGGCTGTCGCCGTGGGGGAGTGCCAAAACGGCCGGTTGTATCCATTTTTGGTGCTGCCGGATGGACTTATCCACCTTTTCCACGGTGTTTTCCACCGAATTTGTGAAAAAGAGGGGTAGTTTCCCACGGTGTTTTCCACTTTTTCCACCGAGTTTTCCACAGGTGCGGAGACTGATTTTTATACGTGATGTATTTCCCTGCATTTTCCATGGAGGGTTTTGGGGAGAAATGCAGGAGAATTTTCTTTTTTCCAAAAGAAAGTCGAGGCCTTTTCTTTTCTTTTTTCACTGGCTTTCCGCCAAGCCATTCCGCATTCTCCCCGTTGGAATCTGAGCCCCTGAGTTTTCCACATCCCGCAATGTATAAAACTGCGGTGTTGAAAACTGTAAAAAAGAGAACGGGTGCAGCCGCGGCAAAACCGCAGAGACATCCGTTCTCCGAACGTTTTACATCATATCCCGGAACACGAGCTGCGCGATCTGGAAGTAGAGGATCAAGCTGCACGCATCGACGATGGTGGTGATGAAGGGCGTCGCCATAATGGCCGGGTCGGCTCCCAGCTTCTTGGCGGCCAGCGGCAGCATACCGCCCACCAGCTTTGCCAGAATGACACTGAAGAACAGCGACACGCTGACCACGACAGCATAGCCCAGCACGTTCTCGTACTGGCCTGCAAAGACGAAGGTGTACATCAGGTAAATGCGCAGACCGTTCACAAGGCCCAGCACTGCGCCCACGATGGCGGAAACGCGGAGCTCCTTGCCGAGAACTTTCAGGAAATCGGAAGGCTCCACCTCGCCCAGCGCAAGGCCGCGAACCATCAGGGTGCTGATCTGGTTGCCGCAGTTGCCGGCGGTATCCATCAGCATGGGCATGAAGGAGACCAGCAGGGGAAGGCTGACGAACGCTTCCTCGTAGTGGGTGGTGACCATGCCGGTGAAGGTCGCCGACAGCATCAAGATCAGCAGCCAAGGGATGCGCTGCTTGGCGTGGGTCCAGACGCTCGTACCAAAATAGGTCGTTGCATCGTCATCCGGCAGAATAGCAGCCATCTTCTGCATATCCTCGGTGGACTCGTCGGTCAGGACGTCGATGGCATCGTCGATGGTGATGATACCGACGAACATGCCCTCGTTGTCCAGAACAGGCATGGCGGTGAAGTCGTAGCGCTGCATCTCACGGGCCACATATTCCTGATCGTCCGTGACCTTCACGGTGACCACATTATCGTCCATGATGTCCTCAATGGGAGTCTGTGGGTCGGCCAGCAGCAGACTGCGGGCTGACACAACGCCCAGCAGACGGTTCCGCTCCACCACGTAGTTGGTGTAGACCGTCTCGGCATTCTCGCCCTGTCGGCGGATGGCGGCCAGCGCCTCGCTGACGTTCATATCCTTCCGCAGACGGACGTATTCGGGGGTCATCAGGCTGCCGGCCGAGCTTTCGGGGTAGTTCAGCAGTTTGTTCAGGCTCTCACGGGTCTGCTTGGAGGATTTCTCCAGCACCCGCTTGACGACACCGGCGGGCATATCTTCCAAAAGGTCGGCTGCGTCGTCCAAGCTCATCTCTTCGATGGCGCTGACCAGCTCGATATCCGAAAACGCATTGACCAGATCGTCGCGGGCCTCATCGGACATGTAGGCAAAAGCTTCCGTTGCGACGTCCTTTTTCAGCAGACGGAAAACCACAAGGCGGTTATTCTCGTCCAGCTCTTCCAACAGCTCCGCTAAGTCCGCGGGCTGCTCTTCCTCGGTGACCTCACGCAGCTTCACGTACTGCTTTTTCACCAGCATCTTGAGCAGACGGCTCTTAGTCAGCATTTCGGGGTTGGCCTTGACCTCTTCGTCCTTGGCCTCTTCCTCTTCAGCGTCGCGCACGTCCTGCTTGAGGTCCTCGGTAGCTTCTTCGTTCAGGTCTTCGGCCAGCTTCTGCCGCACCTCTGCGGGGATATCAGTGGGCAGTTCGGGCACGGGGAGCGAGGCTTCCGGTGCCGCAGTCTTCTTTTCTTCCAGTTCCATTTTGTGTTCCTCCTTACCGTTTCCGGCGGATCGGACAGCTCACAAAACAAAAAGCGCCGCCCAGCGCAGAATCGGGCCCTTCCGCCCTTACCGCGCACAAAGCCGCGCCCTTTCTCCCCGCTGAGAAGTACCAAACGGCACCTCTTACCGGGCAAAAAAGGCGAACGCAGCTGCTTTTTGCTGTTGCTGTTTCGCAGTTGATCCGTGTCTTCGACTATGATCCGGGTCCATTGTCCTGCGTTCACCTCCTAAAATTCTTTTCCACTTTTTATTATAGCGTTCACGAAAAGGCCGGTCAACCCTAAATCCGCCAAAAGACGAGGGAAATTTCCGTCAAAAACGCAGAAAGCCCCTTCCAGCACTTGCGGAACGCTGGAATGGGCTTTCTGTTCGGATATTGCCTTGGTGTGAGGAGGAATCATGTACAAGGAATCGGTTGCGGCCCCGGTTCCTTATGCCTGTAGTATAGCACAGAATGGGTTGCTTTTCATGAAAAACCTATGAAGAAAGTGTAAAATAGGGCAGACACAAAAATACGCCCCGGTCACCGTTGCCGGTGAGCGGGGCGCTAAAAACGGGATTCGTTTTTGACTGCGGCAAGATCCCTGCGAAGCAGGTCTTATGCCGCAGGCGGAGCAAGGTATCTGCAAGCAGACCTTATGCTCCTGACACACGCGGGGTGTGCTTTCAAGGACCCTCGCGGGCGCTTTGGTATTTCAAACACCCGGCTCCCTGCGGATCCATGCCGCAGGAGAGCGTAGGAATGAAATCAGAGTTTCGCTTGCAAAAGCGGAAGCGTTGTACGTTCTTCTGCTTGGAATTTCAGCTCTCACCTGCCACAGTTTCGCACTGCTGCGTTGCGCAGTAACCGCCAGTGCGGAGCAGCCGCCTTTCGGGCTAGGGTGCCGCTGCGGCCCGTTCAAACCAGAAGTTCCAAAGAAAGATTACTTGTACAGCTCGACCAGACGGGTCAGATGCTCGTAACGGTCGTTTGCAACCTGCTCGTTGCGTGCGAACAGCTGCTTTGCACGATCCGGGAAGGCACGAGTCAGGCGGCTGTAACGGGTCTCGTTTGCCAGCAGTGCCTGATACTTCTCGGCGTCGACAGCCTTGGAGGTCAGAGTGAACGGGTTCTTGCCCTGAGCCTTGTTGGCCGGGTTGAAGGTGAACAGGTTCCAGTAACCAGCCTCGACAGCCTTCTTCATCTCGTTCTGGCAGTTGGTCATGCCGCCCTTGACACCGTGCAGCTCGCAGGGAGCATAGCCGATGATCAGAGACGGGCCGGGATAAGCCTCAGCCTCAGCAATTGCCTTGACAGCCTGATTCATGTTAGCACCCAGAGCGATCTGAGCAACATAGATGTAGCCGTAAGTCATTGCGATCTCAGACAGGCTCTTCTTGCTGATCTCCTTACCAGCAGCAGCGAACTGGCAGACTTCACCAATGTTGGAAGCCTTGGAAGCCTGTCCGCCGGTGTTGGAGTAGACCTCGGTGTTGAAGACGAACACGTTCACGTCCTCGTCCTGCGCCAGGACATGGTCCAGACCGCCGAAGCCGATGTCGTAGGCCCAGCCGTCGCCGCCGAAGATCCAGATGGACTTCTTCTCCAGATATTCCTTGTCCTTCAGGATCTCGCGAGCCAGCTTGCAGGCGTCGCAGTCGCAGAACTTCTCGCCCTTGGCCTTGAGCTCGGCGGCGTGCTCAGCGAACTTGGGCACAGCGGCCAGCTCGTCGACGGTGGCGATGTTCGCCTGCAGGGCCGCGACGTATTCCTTCGTGGCCTCGGCGTTGGCGTTGCCATCGTCCTTGGTGTCGAGCCACTTCTGAGCGGCTTCCTTCAGTGCGGGCTGGGTCCACTCGATGGCAAGGAGCTGCTCGGTCTTGGCCATCAGATCCTCGCGGATCTTCTCCTGGCCGACATACATACCGAAGCCGTGCTCGGCGTTGTCCTCGAACAGGGAGTTGCACCATGCCGGGCCGTGGCCGTTCTTATCCGTGCAGTACGGAGAGGTAGCGCCGGGGCCGCCCCAAATGGACGAGCAGCCGGTGGCGTTGGAGATGTACATACGGTCGCCGAAGAGCTGAGTGACGAGACGGGCATAGCTGGTCT
>ERZ1027236.487-NODE-487-length-13327-cov-3.747212_pt1 | contig 13327 bp, 7 predicted proteins | sample MGYA00519265_ERZ1027236 | MGnify/ENA primary metagenome ERZ1027236 (study PRJEB26926, sample SAMN06164642) | human gut metagenome | biome: ENVO:00009003; feature: ENVO:2100002; material: ENVO:00002003 | host: Homo sapiens | place: USA | collected 2012 ... | reverse complement strand
GTTCGTCGGCAGCGTCAGATGTGTATAAGAGACAGGTGATGAAGCGCACATACTTGGAGGCAAAATAAGACATCAGTACACGTCCCATGGGCCAGTTCACTACGTTCACACCACTCACATAACGTGAACCGATGGCTACATCGGCACCCTCTTCGGAGCAGGCGCGGTAGAGTCGCGGCAAGTCTTGGGGATTGTGGCTGAAGTCGGCATCCATTTCGAATACATACTCATAACCTCGTTGCAATGCCCACTTAAAGCCGGCTATGTAGGCTGTACCCAGTCCTAACTTTCCTTTGCGCTCCACCATGAAGAGGCGTTCGGGAAACTCCTGCTGCAAGGTCTTTACAATGGCAGCCGTTCCGTCCGGCGAACCGTCTTCAATGACAAGGATGTGAAAACCATGTTTCAGAGCAAAAACGGCACGGATGATATTTTCTATATTCTCCCGTTCATTGTAGGTGGGGATGATGACAATGCTGTCTGATGTTTGCATACTTATAGGTAATGGGGGTTATAACTGGGAACAAATGTAATACATTTCTTTTTTATCTGGCAGCATTTTCACACAAATCTTGATTTTGCAAAGTTCTGGCGCCACGACTCTTTCATTTATGTAGTTCCTTCTAACTCCTGACTATGAGGAATGCAGGTTAAATCAAAGAACCGTATGCTTGACTTTGAACTTTAGCCTCAATCTTTAGCTATTCCCGTTTCAATCATTAACAGAAAACATTCAAACTATTAAAGAAAAACTTTCGAAGTATAAAGGATAAAGTGGGTAGATATAGGGAGAAAAAGTGCTCTTCAGTCTTGGTCTGTCTATCCCAAGCCTTGGGATAGACAGACCAAACCCTGGGATACATGTCCGCAGGCTGGGGATAAACTTTGTGTAACATAACTCCTGAATAGGGATTGTGCAGGCTGTGTTATTCATAATTGGAGGAAAAGAAGTTTCATTGCCTTCCCCGATAAATAGGGCGATACAGAAAAAAGGTGAAGGATGTGCAGGCTGACAGCAGAAAGATTATTTCAGAGAACATAGTTGCCGACAGGTCAAAGCTAAAGATTATTTGTGTATTTTTGCACCGAATTTATTTCGGTAGGATACCTTATGAGAGGCAATACCGGGGGAAAAAGCGCAAAGCAATGAATATAACTGAACTGCAACAATCTTATGCTTCCCATCCCAATGTAGAGGGGGTGTGCAGGCTTCTGAAAGATAACTCTGTCCGTCACCTATATTGCGGAGGTTTATATGCCTCTGCCGCTTCTTTGTTTTCGTCTGTATTGGTTCAGCGGGCTACTTGTCCGCTCGTTTTCATTCTGGGCGATATGGAGGAAGCCGGTTATTTCTATCATGATTTGACGCAGATATTGGGGACAGAGCAGGTATTGTTTTTTCCTTCTTCGTTCCGCCGCGCCATCAAGTACGGGCAGAAGGATGCGGCAAACGAAATACTCCGTACAGAAGTGCTGAGTCGCCTGCAAAAAGGAGAAGAGGGGCTTTGCGTGGTGACCTATCCGGATGCGCTGGCCGAAAAGGTGGTCTCTCGTAAGGAACTGGGAGAGAATACACTGAAACTGCATGCAGGCGAGAGGGTGGATATGAACTTCGTGACGGACGTATTGCGCAGCTACGGTTTCGAATATGTGGACTACGTCTACGAGCCGGGGCAGTATGCCGTTCGTGGCAGTATTATCGACGTCTTTTCCTTCTCTTCCGAATATCCCTTCCGTATAGACTTTTTCGGCGATGAGGTGGAAAGCGTCCGTACCTTCGAGGTGGAAACACAGCTCTCGAAGGAGAAGAAAGAAAGCATCGTGATAGTTCCCGACTTGAGCCATAGCCTGGAAAAAAAGGGAAGCGGCGGCATGGTGTCGTTCCTCGATTTCCTTCCGTCGGACAGCTTGCTTGCCATGCGCGATTTTCTCTGGCTACGCGAACGCATCCAGACCGTGCACGACGAATCGCTCACCCCACAGGCCATCGCCGCCCGTGAGTCGGAGGAGAATGGAGCCATCACGCTGGAAGGCAAGCTGATTGATGGTGGCGAGTTCACCCTGCGCGCCCTCGATTTCCGCCGGATGGAGTTCGGTAACAAGCCAACCGGAACGCCGGATGCTACCGTCTCGTTCCATACTACGGTACAGCCTATCTTCCATAAAAACTTCGACATGGTGGCAGAGAGTTTCCGCGAATACCTCTCCCGTCACTACACCATCTACATATGCAGCGACAGCCTGAAACAGACCGACCGCATCCATGCCATCTTTGAGGACCGTGGAGACAACATATCCTTTACCGCCGTGGAACGGACGCTGCACGAAGGCTTTGCCGACGACACTTTGCGTATCTGCGTCTTTACCGACCATCAGCTGTTCGACCGCTTTCACAAGTATAACTTGAAGAGCGACAAGGCACGCAGCGGCAAGGTGGCCTTGAGCCTGAAGGAGCTGAACCAATTCACCCCCGGCGACTATGTGGTGCATACCGACCACGGTGTGGGGCGTTTTGCCGGACTGGTACGTATCCCCAACGGTGACACCACGCAGGAGGTGATGAAGATTGTCTATCAGAACGAAGATGTGGTGTTTGTCTCCATCCACTCTCTGCACAAGGTTTCCAAGTACAAGGGAAAGGAGGGTGAAGCGCCCCGCCTCAACAAGCTCGGCACCGGAGCCTGGGAGAAGCTGAAAGACCGCACCAAGACGAAGATAAAGGATATTGCCCGCGACTTGATAAAACTCTACTCGCAACGCCGCGAGGAGAAGGGGTTTCAATACAGTCCCGACAGCTTCCTGCAACGGGAGTTGGAAGCCTCCTTCATCTATGAGGATACCCCCGACCAAAGCAAGGCTACTTCCGACGTGAAGGCCGACATGGAGAGTGCCCGTCCGATGGACCGCCTGGTGTGCGGTGACGTGGGCTTTGGCAAGACGGAGGTGGCTGTTCGTGCCGCTTTCAAGGCTGTGTCGGACAATAAGCAGGTGGCTGTACTGGTGCCCACTACCGTACTTGCCTATCAGCATTTCCAGACCTTCAAGGAGCGCTTGAAAGGCTTGCCTTGCCGGGTGGAGTATCTGAGTCGTGCCCGCACCGCTGCTCAGGCAAAGGCTGTAGTGAAAGGGCTTGCCGAAGGGGAAGTGAATATTCTTATCGGTACCCACCGTATCCTGGGAAAAGACGTTAAGTTCAAAGACCTTGGTTTGTTGATTATTGATGAGGAGCAGAAGTTCGGCGTCTCCGTCAAGGAGAAACTCCGCCAATTGAAGGTGAATGTGGATACGCTGACCATGACGGCTACACCCATTCCCCGTACCTTGCAGTTTTCGCTGATGGGTGCGCGCGACTTGAGCGTCATCCAGACACCGCCGCCTAACCGCTATCCCATCCAGACGGAAGTGCACACCTTCAACGAGGAAATCATTGCCGACGCCGTCAATTTTGAGATGAGCCGTAACGGGCAGGTATTCTTCGTGAATAACCGTATTTCCAATCTGGTTGAGTTGAAGGCCATGATAGAGCGGCACATTCCCGACTGCCGTGTCTGTATCGGACACGGACAGATGGAGCCTGCCGAACTGGAGAAGATAATCTTTGATTTCGTCAATTACGATTACGACGTGCTGCTTGCCACTACCATCATCGAAAGTGGCATCGACATACCCAATGCCAATACCATTATCATCAACCAGGCGCAGAACTTCGGCCTCAGTGACTTGCACCAGATGCGCGGACGTGTGGGGCGGAGCAATAAAAAAGCTTTCTGTTACCTGCTGGCACCGCCTTTGTCCTCCCTTACTCCCGAAGCAAAACGACGCCTGCAAGCCATCGAGAACTTCTCCGACCTGGGCAGTGGCATCCACATTGCCATGCAGGACCTTGACATCCGTGGCGCAGGCAATATGCTCGGTGCCGAACAGAGTGGTTTCATTGCCGACCTAGGCTACGAGACGTATCAAAAGATTCTCTCCGAAGCTGTGCACGAACTGAAGACCGACGAGTTTGCCGACCTTTATGCCGAAGAACTGAAAGCAGACGGAGGCGTCATCAGTGGCGAGCAGTTTGTGGACGAATGCCAGGTGGAAAGCGACCTCGAACTTCTGTTGCCTGCCGATTACGTGACTGGCAGCAGCGAGCGTATGTTGCTTTATCGCGAGTTGGACGGATTGACACTCGACAAGGATGTGGATGCTTTCCGTTCCCGCCTCGAAGACCGCTTCGGCCCGATTCCTCCCGAAACGGAAGAACTGCTGCGCATCGTTCCCTTGCGCCGCCTGGCTGCTCGGCTCGGGGTGGAAAAAGTCTTTCTGAAAGGTGGGCGCATGTCCCTGTTCTTCGTCTCCAATCCGGATAGCCCGTATTATCAGAGCCAGGCATTCGGCAAGGTCATTGCCTACATGATGAAGTACACCCGGCGTTGTGACCTGCGCGAACAGAACAACAAACGGAGTATGTTGGTGAAGGATGTCAAGACGGTAGAAGAAGCTGTCTGTGTGTTGCAGGAGGTAGTGGCAATGCAGGTGGAGGAGTAACTGTTGCCACTCCTGCCACTAACGTCCGAACTGCAAGGCGAATCCCAAATTGAAGAAAGTGATGTTGTTTTTGAACCAGCTATGGTCTACTCCGTCATCATACCCGTCTGTGTTATAAAGTCGTGCATCGGGGTTGGCAAACCAGTCTGCTGTCAGGAAATCACAGCGAATCATACCCGAGAGTTTACGGCTGATGCGGAACTCATAGCCTGCTGCGAAAGTTATTCCACAATATCCTTTATGGAAAAGGTGTCCGTTCCGTTCACCGCGTTTATATGTCCGTTCCTGATAGTTCATATACCCGATGCCGAACGAGAGGAACAGTCCTTGATTCCCGTTGCTCCACAAGGGCCGGTATGTGATGTTGGGGCGTATGCAGTGCAGATGTGCCTTATCCGGCAGGCGTGCCATGCGTAGATAGTCATATTGAAGTCCTGCGGCAAATAGGGGCGTGATGTAGTAGCGGCCTTCTGTCATCAGGTCATATCCCACCCGGTTGCCATTCTTGCTGAAGAAGTCGTTACGGTTTCCCTCTACATGAGGTAAGGATACACCGCCACCGAAGATGATACTGTAATTTTGCGGCAGGCATTCGCTTTGTGCCAGCAGACCTGTCGCTCCAATGGGGAGTAGGGATAGGCAGAGGAGGAGGAATCGTTTCATGCAGTTGCTGTGAGTTTCTTGGAAATATCGTATTTTTATCGTTTCCCGTATAGCTTGTCTATCAAATCCGTCCGTCCTATCCGGCGCAGTTCGTTTATGATGTTCCTGCGCTCTTCGGGTTTGTACCAGAAGAAGAATTGGCGTTGAGCCAGTTTCTCGCGCTGCGTTTTGGCACTGAATACCGGTTCCAGCGTATAAGGATGGAAGCCCGTGTACCATGCTTCGGTGGCAACGGTCATGGGAGTAGGGGTAAAGTCTTGCACTTGTTCCAGATGGAAGTCCAGTCGCTTGGTGATGACGGCAAGTTCTGCCATATCTTCCTCCTTGCATCCGGGATGGCTGCTGATGAAATAAGGAATAAGCTGCTGGCGTAGTCCTTCTTCATGGTTAATCCTGTCGAATATCTTCTTGAACTCACCGAACTGGCTGAACGGAGGCTTGCGCATGATGTTGAGCACGCGGTCTGACGTATGCTCCGGTGCTACCTTCAGGCGACCGCTGACATGGCGGGCAATGAGCTCGCGGGTATATTCCTGCGTACTTTTGTTAGTGTTCGGGTCCTTGCTCTGGTGCAGCAGCAGGTCATAGCGTACACCGCTGCCAATGAAGGACTTCTTGATGCCGGGCAGGGCATCTACGGCATGATAGATGTCGAGCAGCGGACGGTGGTCCGTATTCAGGTTGGGGCATACCTTGGGGTAGATGCACGACGGGCGTTTGCATTTCCTGCAGACGGCCTCATCCCGTCCCTTCATGCGGTACATATTGGCCGACGGGCCTCCTAAATCGCTCAAATAACCCTTGAAGTCTGGCAGCTCCGTGATGGCTTTCACCTCTTTCAGAATGCTCTCCTTGCTGCGGCTTACGATGAATTTGCCCTGGTGTGCGGAGATGGTGCAGAAGGCACATCCTCCGAAACATCCGCGATGCAGGTTGACGGAGAACTTTATCATGTCGTATGCCGGAATACGTTTTCCCTTGTATTTGGGATGGGGCAGGCGCGTGTATGGCAAGTCGAAAGAACGGTCGAGTTCAGCTTCCGTCAAAGGGGGATAGGGAGGATTGACTACTACCGTCAGCTTGCCGCTCTTTTGCAAGATGCGGGATGCTGTATATTTGTTGCTTTCCTCCTCGATATGACGGAAGTTGGCAGCTTCTTTCTTTTTATCTTTCAGACATTCTTCATGGGAAAAGAGGGTGATATCCCCTTCTTGTACCACTACTTCCTTGTCAAGGTAAACCATTTGGGGAATATCGGCGATGAGCTTTTTGAAGCTTGGGGCGTCCATCTGTGTCTGTTGGCGTTTCAGCCTTTCCGCAAGTTCCACCACCGGTTTCTCTCCCATACCGTAGATGAGTGAGTCGGCTCCGCTGTCGAGGAGGATGCTGGGGCGTACACGGTCCTGCCAATAGTCATAGTGCGTCAGGCGGCGCATGCTTGCCTCGATGCCGCCCAGTACGACGGGGACATCGGGGAATAGCTTCTTTAATATCTGGGTATATACAATGGAAGGGTACTCCGGACGCATATCCGGACGTGCATCCGGGGTATAGGCGTCATCACTGCGCAAGCGTTTGTTGGCAGTATATTTGTTGACCATCGAATCCATACAGCCGGGACTGATGCCGAAGAACAGACGGGGACGTCCCAGTTTTTTGAAGTCGCGCAAGTCGTCGCGCCAGTTGGGTTGGGGGATGATGGCTACGCGCAATCCTTCTGCTTCGAGGATGCGGCCTATGACGGCGGCTCCAAAAGAAGGGTGATCCACGTAGGCGTCACCGCTGAAAAGTATTACATCCAATTCGTCCCAACCACGCAGTTCCACTTCTTTCTTGGTAGTAGGAAGCCAGTCTGTAAGGCGATATTCTTTCATTTGCACATTAAAAACTGTAATGTCATCCGTTCTCCGTCGTAAATCTCACGGAAGCCTATCTGCTGCTCGGAAAGATACTCTTTCATGTCATTGAAGGCAGCAGCGTCGTCCATGATGATTTCCAGCTTCTCGCCTTTTCCGGCCTCGCACATGGCTTTGATGGCAGGGATTAAAGGGCTGTAATGCTGTTGTCCGCAGGTGTCGATGGTTTTCATTTATTCTTCTTCTATGGTGTCTTGTTGGGAAAGCCATTGCAGATAGAGCTTGATGAGCTGTTGTAGTCCGAAGGCCTTCATGTTGTTGTGATAGATAACGTCGATACAGAGGTCGAGCAGGTCTTTGCTGTCTTCCTCTTGCGCGGCGATGAGGGAGCGGATGTTCAGTTTCAACTTGTCGAGCACGGTTTCGTCCACAATACCGTTGCTGTCGATGAGATGGCGGAAGAGGCCGTATTTCTCGATGGTGGCAAGATTCTCTTCAGAAACTTCTAAACTACGGGTTCCGCTGGGGTTGGCTTGTATAGTGTACATGATGTTTAATGTTTAGTGGTTAATGTTTAATGATTAATGGAAGCAAAGATAGTTTTTTCACTACAGATTACACAGATTTTCACAGATTATTTATAGGGATTGCTATTTTGTCTGTGTTAATCTGTGTAATCTGTGGTGAGAAAGCGGAGTATGGATGCCATAATTACATTTCTGGATGTTTCTTCCCGGATGCTTTCAAAAGGGAATCCCATGACAAAAGTGCGATAATCACTGCCTTGATAGGCTACGGCGGCGGGTGTGTTGCCGATGGCATAGGTCATGACTGGAAAAGCGGGAGACATGGGCAGGATGCAATCAGGGGAAGTGACCGGATAGCTTTGCTCATTCGGCAGGCGGGGAAGGGTGAAGGTATGCCCCAGTCCCCGGACAGCGATTTTGTCCCCGTCTGTTTTCAGAGAGTTGCCATGCCGGTACTTCAAGATATTCTGAATAAATTCTTTATTGCCCTGCGAGCTGTCCATATCGGTGCCTACGTAGGCACCGCTGACCAGGAGATGACCTCCCGACTGGCAATAGGAAGTCAGTATGCGCTGCATGGGCGAGGAGAATGTTTTGTAGTAGGTATTGCGTGCCGGATTGCTGGAATTGTCTTCTTTCTCAAGTCCGAGGATATAGTCCACTATCGGATAATCCTCTAATGAGAGGATGCCCTTTTCCACAGCCTCGTCGCTGCATGAGACGAAGCTGTAATTTCCGGCTGCCTGGATGGCTTTGCCATGTACGAAGGGGTAATCGAAAGTGTTTCCGATGATTTTCATGCCTTCGTATTCGTCACTGCTCTCTCCCAGACGTCGTCCTGCTTCCTTCCGGCTAAAATTCTGCTGGGCGCCGCAGAGGGAGATGTCATAGAGATAGGGTACGCCGGGATCTTGTGACAAGTCGAAGCCTGCCGCATCGGGGGTGTCTATAACGGCAGGCCCGCTGATGCGGTCGAATCCGTTGACGATAAGTATCTGTCCTTTTTCACGCTTTGCCTTGTAGGCGGCAAGAATTTCCGAAGGGAAACTTTCGCCACCCCGGTTTACGGCGGTTACTTTAAAGGAATAGACGATGCCCGGTTCTATTTTTACGGTATGGGATGGGGAGCTGACGCGTACGCCATTGTCAAATCCTCCACGACCGATACGTGTATATACAATGTATTCACGTGGTTTGGCAGTCGGCTCCAACGGGTCTTCCTCTCCTTGCCAGGAAAGCTCTAAAGTATTCTTCTTTTGACCGAAGCGGATGGCAAAGTGGCTGACGGGAAGGGGTTGGACAACGTAGTCTCTGCCGTGCTGGCTGCATATGTATTGCAGAATGGCTTTATAGAGCGCACGCCCGACGGTGAACTTGAAGTTAGGGTCATGTCCCAAGCGCATATCTGCGAAGTTCTGGTGCGACAACAGTTCTACGATGGTGGAAGGGACGGCGGGCAGGCGTGTTTCACTGTAGTTGCGGTTCCATAGGCTGCGGCGTGTCCAGTCTACGTTGAAGGTAGAGCGGATATCACGCTGCAACTGCGTTAGCAGAATGTCCGAAAGGTCACGGGAGGCATGGCGGTCTGTACCGGCATGCAGTCGGCCGTTGTTGAAGTTGGTGGTATAAATGCCGAGAGTGCCTATAATCTCATCTTCCTTACTGAAACCGGCATCGCTATGCAGGGCCATACTCATTTCAAAGGGGATGCCCAAACCTTCTTCCGTCGGGTTGAATAGTGATTTTCCTGCAAGGTAATTCACTGTACGGGAACGTACGTTGATGTCGTCGTTCATATCATTCTTTCCCTCATAGCCTCCATAGACGGGATAGGGCATGCCTGCCCATTGGGCAAAGTAGCGTGCGCCTTCCAGGTATCTGGGCAAGCCGCTGGTTTGTCCTCCGCGGGCAATGTTGCCCATGCCTCCTCCAAAGCGGACGGCATCGGCACAGACCACGCCTTTCTCTTTGCTTTCGTTGCTCAATACCACCATGCCATAGTCATTCCGGCCTTTGTCGAAAGTGAATGTGCCGAGGTACACCCATGTGCCGCCTCCTATTTGCTGGTTCACCTTGAACTCCGTGACGCCTCCATTGTGAAATACAAGATATTTGGCATCGCTTACGCTGCCCGGCAGTGTTTGGTAAGATACGTATACAGCATATTCTCCCGTTTCCGGAATATCGGGTACCCATTCGGCAAAAGCCTTGTCTTTCTTCTTTTCAGTTTTGGCAAAGCGTGCCGTGCCGGAGAGGAAAGGGTTTTCATTGTCCTGATAGATTCGTTTCCGTTGGGCAAATCCGGGTCGGAAGGTCTGTTCCCAACGTGCTTTCCGGCTTTTCACGTCCAGATAAAGGGAACCTTGTCCTCCATGTCCGCTCAGGCTACCGTCATTGTCTACGATGACTTCCTGCTTCTGCGTGTCCCTTTCGCGGGGAGTGAATACATTGGCTCCTGCATTCTCTAGCATGGGCAGGAGGTAGGGCAGGATGAAGGATTGGGTGAACTGGTCTTCTGTAGTGCAGAACAGCCTCGGGCGTTGCCATCCCCATTTGTCCTTGTCATTGATATAATATTTCCCGTGGCTTTGCCAAAGGGCGATGTGGCGTCCTTCCAGTCCGCGGGTGATGTCGTAGGGGCGCGAGGTACGGGTTACCCAGGGGGTACCTTTGTATTCCAGGTGGCTGAACAGACGTGCCTTGTCTTTCTTCCCTTTCCGGTAGAGGTTGGGGATAAGCTCTTCGATGCTCTTCCCGTCAGCAAAGACGGTGAGGTCGAAATAGTTCACCGGTCCTGGCAGGATTTGTCCCAGATGGCGGTAAATGGCATCAACGGTTTCAGGCCGTAGAGGCTGGTAGGCAAAGCGCTCGTTTGTATAGACAAGCAATTTCTTCTTCCGGAAGTCAATGCGGAAACTATCCAGCTTGCAGGTACCGATGTTGGCCGTATGGGTGGTGTATTCCCTAAAGAATGTCTGGAGGCGTTCTTCCACATTCTGCTCTAGTTCTTGTGCCGGAAGGAGGAATCCACACAAGAGCCATATGCCGGTTAGGATAAGTTTTTTCATACTGATGAAATATTGAAGTTGCCAATATCTGCTTTTACCAGACGGTGGTGCGTGCAAAAGTACATAAAAGAAAGCTTCACTGATGAGCGGGTTACTTTCTTTTTATTATTTTGCAGACATATAAGTAAGTCTTAAGAATTAAAAAGCATTAATCGGCAATCTTTTTCAGTTCTGTCAGTTCCGTAACTTTGTCCGGATAGAGGATGGCGTTGTGCGCAGCCATTTGAGCTGCTTTCTTATGGATTGGGTCTATTCCTTCGGGAGAATATGGGTTTTCTGTTACATTCCGATGGGTCAATGCCTCAAACCATGTGCAGGCAGCTGTATATCTGCCTATGGTTAAGTCAAGGTGGTATCCGTCCCTATTCATATGGTCGCCGATAAAGGAGGTACGTGCATTTTGTATGGCGGTTCCCGAAGGGATAATTTTCTTGATACCCACCAGGTTGGCGGCTTTCTTTACTGCATCCACAATGCTGGTGTACATTTTCATTTGGTTCTGGTCATAGTTTTTGAATCCGGTGTGGTTGGCATTGGTAGCATAAGCCCATGTCTGGTGCATCATTAATACGGTTTCCTTTCCAATTCGTTCCCTAATATAGTTAACCAATTCAGGTAGGGAAGCTTTGTAGCTGTCATAGATACCAGACAAAGGGCTGGCCTGCTGAACACTGATATAGTCCCATTTCTCATCGGCCAGTGCTTTCTCAATAGTCATTGACCGGGTTTCTGTTTTTTCCCCGTCTTTCTCTACTTTGCGATAGGCATAGGCCGGAGCGTTGTTGCGTATGTTTTGCACGTGCCGTTCCAGTGAACATCCTCCGATAAACATATTGCCGATAATCATGGTGATACCTTCAGCTTCTCCCAGTTCGTGCAAATATTGCTCTACTGCATCTTGTGAAAAGCTGTTGCCTATTGCCAATACTTTGATGGTGTCGTTATTGGCATGGCATCCATTTGCAAACAATGTAAATGGTGTGAGTAGGAATAAAATGACAAGGATGTTGATAGCATACTTTTTCATAATGGGGTTTGTTTTTAAGTTTTGTCGTTTCGATAAATAAGTAACAAAATTATTTGATTGTTTTTATATCTGCAAATATTCCTTGGGAATATAAGAAGGCTGAGACATGAAAAAATGAGATGCATTGCCGGAGCAATACATCTCATCCTATTGTTAATATTTTATCCGTTTATAGCGGAATGTATTCCACAAAGGCTTCCATCGCCTCATAGGAAGCAAGTCCGAGGCTGTCATACAAGGCAGCTGTTCCGCGGTTACGGTCCTCGCTGCGTTGCCAGAACAGACGTTCGTCATTGCCCAGGAACGGTGCGCTTTCCATCTGCGATTGATGCTTCAGGATAGAGTTACGCTTGGCACGCAGTTCTTCCGGGCTGATGGGCACAGCCATCTCGATGTTTTCGATTTCCCATTCGGCCCATGCACCGCGGTACATCCAGATGCGGCATTCCTTCAACCATTTGGCACCTTCTTCTTTTTCCAAGTCAATGGCGGCAAATACGGCGTCCGTACAAACACGGTGTGTGCCGTGCGGGTCGGCCAGGTCGCCGGCAACGAAAATCTGATGGGGTTTCACTTCACGCAATAGGTTGCGTACAATTTCCACGTCTGCTTCGCTGATAGGATTCTTCTGTATCTTGCCCGTTTCGTAGAATGGCAGGTCAAGGAAATGACAGTGATCCAGAGGGATATTATTGTATGTACATGCAGTGCGTGCCTCGCCACGGCGAATCAGTCCCTTGATGGTCAAGATGTCGCGTGTATCCATGTCACCGTCTTTCTTCTCCTTCAAGTATTTACGGATTTCAGTATATTTGTCATTGATGACCTGGTCTTCGCTGTTGTTGAAGATTTGGTTGAACCCGTTGATGAAGTGCAGGAAGCGGATAACTTCTTCATCGCCTACGGCAATGTTACCGGAAGTTTCGTAAGCCACATGCACGTCATGTTTCTGCTCTACCAGACGACGGATGGTGCCTCCCATGGAGATAACGTCATCATCGGGATGCGGAGAAAATACGACCACACGTTTTGGATAGGGCTTTGCACGCTCAGGACGATAGGTGTCGTCAGCATTCGGCTTGCCGCCCGGCCATCCGGTGATGGTATGTTGCAGGTCATTGAATATCTTAATGTTCACGTTATAGGCTGAGCCGAACAATGCCAGCAGTTCGCTCAGACCGTTTTCGTTGTAGTCCTTGTTGGTCAGCTTCAGAATCGGTTTGCCTGTCAACTGGCACAACCAAACGATTGCGCGACGGATCAGCTTGTTATCCCACTCGCAATTGGTAACCAGCCAAGGATGACTGATACGTGTCAGATCATACGCGGCAGACAGATCGACTACGACTTTCGCATTCGTATGATTCTGGAGGTAAGAAGAGGGAACAGCGTCACTCACTTTGCCTTCCACCGTTTTGGCGATGATCTTCGCCTTATCTTCACCCCACGCCATCAGGATCACATTACGGGCTTTCATCATGGTAGCGATCCCCATCGTGATGACTCCCGCAGGCACATTGTCCAATGACGGGAACGTACGGGAAGCTTCCTTACGGGCAGTTCCTTCCAACAGAACCAGACGGGTACGCGAACTCAGCGTCGCACCTCTGTCTCTTATACACATCTCCGAGCCCACGAGACACTCGCTAA